>Ga0187893_10000670_pt1 | contig 87269 bp, 64 predicted proteins | sample MA1701074metaG_FD_139574 | JGI IMG/M metagenome (GOLD analysis project Ga0187893, IMG submission 139574) | White microbial mat communities from a basaltic lava cave in the Kipuka Kanohina Cave System on the Island of Hawaii, USA - MA170107-4 metaG ... | reverse complement strand
GATCGTCCAGGCGAGCCCGCTGGCCTGTGGCATCCGGGCGCTGGCCCCCGCCGAAAGAATTGGAATCATTAGGACCGGCCACCTGGATAGGCGTGCCCTTGTCCCAGGTGAAGTAGAGGCCGCCGGACCAGCCGCCTGCAATCCGCGCCAGGACGCCCTGGTTCAAGCGCGGTTTGCCAAGGCCGAACGGAAGCTCATAACGAAGGCTGAGCCGGAAGACGTCCGGAATGTCGTAAAAACTGAGGGACCGGTCACAGTGAAAGCAATTGTTGTTGGTAAAACCGCCAGGACCGAGGAAGCCCCCGAAATCGCCGACATTATCGATCAGTTTGGCATGTGTCCAGGCGAACAACAAAGCGACCCCGTCTTCGAAGCGACGCTCTACCCTCATCTGAAGAGCATGATAACTGGAGTGGCCCACCGGGGCCTGGCTGGCGCTCATTCCAGTGAAATGAGGATATGGGCGAAGCAGTTGGCCGCGCTGGACCGTGCTGCGACTGAGTGTCGATGTGGGATCCAGAATCAGGCCGAAGAACGGATTGTTGACGGTCTGATTGAGCTGGGTGCCGAGCGAAAGGTGCTGATCGGCGATCTGATTGTACTGCACGCCGCTTGGTAACGCGACACCCGCACTGCCCGCATAACCGGCTTCTACGACGGTTTTCCAGGGTAGTTGGCGCTGGACGTCAAATGACCATTGCACCTGATACGGCAGGCGTTGCTGGCGCAGCGGGCCGCTGATCCCTTGCCCGATGTTGGTCAGCAGACCGTCGGCGCTGCCTGTCGCAGGGAGAAAGCCTCCGGGAAGGGGATTGGACAAGTTGTAGAGCGGCGTGACACCATCGGGCTGGGCAACCAGTGAGGTCGTAGTTCGCGAAAATCCGAGTGCTGCGTCAGTATTGGGAGCGATTGATGAGGTAAACACGCCGAATCCCATCCGGATCGCGGTCTTCTGGTTCACTTCCCAGGCGAGGCCAATGCGAGGATCCCAGTTCCGTTTGTCGGCGATTTGCGTGCGACGGCCGCGTCTTTCGATGCCGACGAAACCTACACCGCCGCGCAGGTCGTAGCCTGGGGCCTTGAGTGGCGAAGCAGAGTCGAGGTCTAGGAAGACGTATTGGTTGTTGTCTTCGGTGCGCGGCAACTCGAGCGAGTAGCGCAGACCGAGAGTTAGCGTCACCTGATGAGCCAGCTTCCACTCATCTTGGAAATAGAATGCATAGTAAGGATGACGGTGAAATTCGATGGGACGGATTTGATAGCTCACCTGAGAAATGCCCAACATCAGGTCGGCAAGCCCGCGACCCGTGCGTGCGGCGGCGGCCTGCGGATTTGGACCTGCGGTAAATGAGCCAGAAGATCCGAAACCGAGCGGCGAAGATTGGTCAATCGAGACCGGGAAGCGCCGCGAGTCGAATCCCATCTTGAATGTATGTCGCCCGCGGAGCAGCGTTAGCGACGTATTATACTGCCATGTGCGCGACTTCACGGCGTTATAACCTGTCCCGGTGACACCCAGTTGTGTCAGACCCCCGATTGTGAAGCGCGGGAAGTATTGTACCCGCTGGCCATCGATCAGATTCTTCGGGATGCCTAGCGTCGATTGATCGAAACCCATGCTGAGCGGCGTGCGGTTGGTTTCGCTCTGCGCGACAGAGAAGTGATGCTGAAAAATTGTGCTGGGTCCGGCAGCCCAGGTTTGGTTGGCCACCCAATTGATGCCTGGGATCCGGTTTGGCGTTTCGACAGGGGAGGCAAAGTGGCCGAAGACAAGCGGCTGGGCGTTCAAATTTTCAAACCAGTTGTAGCGGGTGAAGAGGGTGTGCTTGGAGGTAAGCTGATGGTCGACTCTGAGGTCCACGCGATCACCATCCAGCGCGTTGGCTGCCGCAACAAAGAAATTGTTTATGTCGCTCTGGCCGAGACCCCGCTGATTCGGCTTCGGATAATACTGCAGTACGTTGCTGGCGATGGCGTTGATGATGTTTGAAGGAATGGTGTTGTTCGGGAATACGTCGCGGATATAGCGGGTGGTGCCGGACGGGCGTTCGGGGTCCGGGCGTGTCGTGCGTGGATCGTAAATGACGAAAGGGGCGCCATTGGTGTCGCGCGAAGCGGAAAAATTGCCCGCCCGTTCAGCCTCGGTGGGCACCGTGCCAGTGAAGGGGGCAAGACTGCGCTGGCGTAGTCCTTCATAGGCGGCGAACCAGAAGGTGCGATTCCGGCCGTTGTACAGTTTGGGAATCCACACGGGACCGCCGGCGGTGAAGCCGAATTGGTTGCGCTTGAAGCTCGGCTTGGAGGTGAGCCCTGCGCGGTTAGAGTTAAAACCAGCGGCATCCAGTACCGAGTTGCGCAGGAACTCGTGAAAGGTCCCGTGGAGTTCGTTGGTGCCGGACTTGATGGAGAAGCTGACCACGCCCCCACCGGTTCGTCCGAACTCGGCGGCGTAAGGCGAGGTGTTCACCTTGAATTCCTGAATGGAGTCCACTTGGGGCATCGCCGATACCTGGTTATTGTAGGTACCGGTGTTGGCCGCGCCGTCGATCAGGATCTCACTCGTCGAGCCCCGGCCACCATTAATACGGAAGTTGTTTGTTGTCGACTGGCTGGCGGTATTATCACCGGCCAGACGTCCCGTCGTGACCCCGGGAACATTAGCGAGCAGCAGGTATGGGTTACGAACGTTGAGCGGAATCGAAAGCAGAAACTTGTTTTCTACGACCGTGCCGCGATCCGGCCGGTTAGTGGTCAGGAGCGGGGCTGTGTCCGCAACGGTGACGAACTCTCGAACTTCACCTGGCTGAAGCTGCAAATCAAGTGTGCGTGTCTGACCGATTTCCAAACGGAAGCCATCGACGCGCGCTTCCTTGAAGCCGGTGGCGGATGCCATCGCGTCATAGACGCCAGGCTGCACTGGCGGAAGTACGAAGTATCCTTCCGAGTTCGACCCAGTTTCGCTCCTCACGCCGGTATTGCGATTGGTGAGTTCGACTCGCGTGCCCGGAATCACGGCGCCGGAGGAATCGGTGATACGGCCGGATACAACCGGATTCTGAGCAAGCACTGGGAGTGCGACTAGAAGAGTAGTGAACAATTTCATATGACCCTTTGGATTGTAACGATTTTGTCACACTCCGGGAAGCGGAACAATCGCGTTTCAGTGATTTTGTTGGGGTTACCTTGTTTGAGGGGCTAGCTTCCGGCGTTCTGTAATGATATCGTAACAATTTGTTAACTGCATCGTAATTTTATGAACTCGCACCAGATCCCCCTACACGCATTCCTGTGGACTGCCATCTTGCTTTGCGTCTCATGCTCCCTATCCAGCCCGGGCGCGGTTGACGCCAAGGCCACCAGTGTTGTCGAAGTACCCGCAACCGTGGCTGTCGTCAGTCCGAGACTCGAACAGCTTTCGAGAGGTGTCGTTTTGAGCGGAGAGTTCCGGCCGTATCAGCAGGTCGACTTGCATGCCAAAGTCGCAGGCTATCTTCGTCAGATCACCGTGGACGTCGGTTCGTTCGTGCAGGCGGGCCAGTTAATCGCGACTCTCGAGATCCCTGAGATGGACGCTGAGCAGGCCCACGCAACTGCTCAGCGGAGCCGCGCCGAGGCCGAGTTGATTCGAGCCACGGCGGATATTGCGCGCGCGGAGGCCAATCTGAAACTGGTTGTTGTTTCGCACGATCGGCTTCGCGAAGTGGCCAAGACGGAACCGGGATTGATCGCACAGCAAGAGATTGACGAAGCCCTGGCCAAACGCCAGGCGGCGGAAGCTCAGGTTTCATCGGCCCGAGCAGAACTGTCGGTCCAGGAGCAAGGGTTGGCAGCCGCGAGGGCGGCGGAAAAGAGAGTCCAGACGATGGCGGCGTACTCACACGTCTCGGCCCCCTTCGCGGGTGTGATCACCAAGCGATTCGCCGATCCAGGTGCGATGATCCAGGCAGGCACCGCTTCCCAGACCCAAGCCATGCCAGTCGTTCGTTTGGCGGAAATAAACCGGCTGCGTCTTGTAGCGTCGGTTCCGGAGTCGGCTGTGCCCATGGTTCACACGGGTCAGCGACTGGAAATCCGGGTCACGTCATTAGATCGCCGCATGACGGGAACTGTGGCAAGACTCAACAAGGATGTCGCGACATCCAGTCGAACCATGGAGGCGGAAATCGATGTGGCCAACCCGGGCGCCCTCTTGACGCCGGGGATGTATGCAGAGATCTCGCTGAACCTGGAGAAGCGCGAACCGAGTCTGACCGTTCCTGTGCAGGCGGTGTCAGGTTCCGGGACGGGCCGGTCTGTCTATGTGGTGAACACGAAGAGAGTGGTCGAGGAACGGGCCATCCGCACCGGGATCGAGTCGGCTTCGAGCTTTGAAGTGCTGTCAGGTGTAGGTATGGATGACCACATCATTATCGGCAACCGCAGCCTGCTTAGGCCAGGACAGATGGTGCAAGCCAAACTGGCCGAGAACAACTGATGCCGGCGTTCGCGATTCGCAATCCCTACTTCATCATCGTCTGCGCTTTGATCGTTGTCCTTGTGGGCGGGACCGTGCTAACGCGGATGCCGGTGGACATGTTTCCGAAGCTCGACCTCACTGCCGTGGTCACCGCGACGCTCTACCCAGGAATGCCCCCTGAGCAGGTGGAGAAAAACATCACCGAGCGACAGGAACGCTTTTTCACACTCGCGCCAGGAATCGAACACATTGAATCACGCTCGATGACCGGCGCCGGGATCATCAAGATTTTCTTCCAGCCAGGGACAAATCCTGAAGTAGCTGTCTCGACCGTGGCTAACCTCGGCCTGGCCGAAATGCGCAGGATGCCGCCAGGCACTTTACCTCCCTACGTTCTGAAGTTCGATGCCTCGAGCCTTCCGGTGTGCCTGATTGCCCTGCGCGGCGAAGGAATGACTGAAGCCGCTTTGCGGGACGTTGGCCACTATCGCGTAAGAACCCAAGTCGCGAAAGTTCCCGGTGCCGCAGTCCCACCACCGTTCGGTGGCCGGTACAGGCAGATCATGGTCTATGTCGACCCTCACAAGCTCGAAGCTCATCAGCTATCGGCTATGGATGTCGTGCGGGCAGTGAATGAAGCAAACGTGATTCTGCCTTCGGGCAACGTTCGCATAGGTCCGGTGGACTATCCGATTTTCACCAACTCTCAGTTCACCGATCTGGATGGAGTGATGCAGCTTCCGATCAAGACCGCCGGAGCGGGCCAGGTGACCGTGAGCGATGTCGCTGTGGTGCAAGACGCCGCGCAGATTCAATACAACATCGTCCGTGTAGACGGGCAACCATCTGTTTATCAGCCTGTTTTGCGCCAGGGCTCTACCGCAAACACAATTTCAATCGTAAACGCAGTGAAGCGGGAAGCCGCCAACCTCCTGGACGTGCCGGAAAACCTCGAGGCGCGGGTGGTGTTCGATCAATCGAATTTCATCAAGAATGCTATTCGTACTCTCCTCAACGAAGGCGCGATCGGACTGTTTCTGACCTCTCTGACGGTGTTGCTGTTCCTGGGGAGCTTTCGGGCAACTCTGGCTGTTTTCTTTTCCATTCCGTTGTCGGCGCTGGCCGCGTTCATATGCCTTTACGTGAGCGGCGGCTCAATCAATTCAATGACACTCGGTGGGCTGGCGCTCGCATTCTCGCGGTTAATTGACGACTCCGTAGTGGTCCTCGAGAACATATTCCGCCATATCGATATGGGTGAATCTCCGGAGGTGGCATCGCGGCGAGGAGCGGATGAAGTCGCGCTCCCGGTCCTCGCATCGACGATCACTACAGCCGTGGTGTTCTTTCCGGTGGTCTTCCTATATGGCGTAAGTAAAGATTTGTTCACCGCGCTGGCCATTACGGTGGTTCTCGCGTTGTTCGCATCCTACTTCGTGGCGATGACAATCGTACCGTTGTTCTGTTCACGGTTCATACAAGGCCATGCGGGAGATAGGCATCACCATCCCGCGGAACGCATGCCCAAGTGGTTTTTCTCTTTCAACTGGGCCTTTATCAAAGTGATGACCTTATACGACCGTTTGCTGAAGCCGTTGATTCGAGCTCCCTCTCTCACCGTCGGCATCCTGCTGGTGCTTTTCTGCGCGAGCCTGTTTCTCTATCCGAAGCTCGGAACGACCTTCTTTCCACGGACGGATCCGGGGCAGTTCGTAATGAACATCAAGGCTCCCCTGGGAACAAATCTTGAGCTCACGGAACGTAAGATCGCCCGCGTGGAAGAACTTGTTCGCGAGGTCGTATCGCCGCGCGATCTGGAGATGATGGTTTCCAATGTCGGCGTAGTACCCGACTTTTCGGCGATCTACACTTCCAACTCCGGGTCGCACACTGGGTTTGTACAGGTGAGCCTCAAGGAGAATCATGAAATCGGCAGCTACCAGTACATGGAGCGAATGAGACGGAAGCTCAGCGAGGCGATGCCGGAAATCTCGGTGTACTTTCAGTCCGGCGGATTCGTTGATTCTGTTCTCAATTTCGGTATGCCGGCGCCGATAGACGTGCAGGTGAGCGGTCCGGATCTCAAGAGCATCTTCAAGGCCGCGACCGATTTGGCGCCCAAAGTGCGCCGGTTAGCGGGTGTGAGCGACATCTACATTCCTCAGGACCTCGATCTTCCCGCCCTGCGAATCGACGTCGACCGGCGGCGCGCGGGGTTGCTTGGATTGTCCCAGCGTGAGATTGCAAGCAACCTGATCACCTCGGTTTCCTCGAACTCCATGATCGCTCCTACCTTCTGGACTGACCCTCGGAGCGGTAACGACTACTTTCTCACCGTTCAGTATCCCGAAAGGTCCGTGGGGGGAGTAGGCGACCTTCGCGACCTGCCTCTAAGGGGCAACGGCAAAGTTACTACGAGCCTGGAGTCGGTCGCTAATATCAGCCGGGTGCAATCTCCGTCCGAAATCGCGCACTACGGCCTTCGGAAGGTCGTTGATTTGTACGTCAATCTCGAGACGGAGGAGTTGGGAAGAGTAGGCGCGGCGATCGAAGGCATCTTGAAGAAAACGGAGCTGGCGAAGGGTGTCCGTGTGGATCTGCGGGGATCTCTCGAAGGCATGCGTGCTTCCTTCCGCAGTTTTGCTCTGGGCCTCGTCCTCGCCGTGGCACTTCTTTATTTGGTTTTGGTCGCGCAGTTCCGCTCATTCCTCGATCCGGTCCTGATTCTGCTGGCAGTTCCAATGGGATTGATTGGAGTTCTGGGCCTGCTCTATGTGACCGATACGACGATCAACGTGCAGTCCTTGATGGGAGTTGTGATGATGGCGGGAATCGTTGTGTCGAATAGTATTCTGCTCGTCGACTTTATGCGCCGGCTGCGCGGCGAAGGGATGTCCATTGAGGAGGCCGTCGCTACGGCGGGGCGTGTCCGGCTGCGGCCGATCCTAATGACTTCGCTTGCCACCATCATTGGTCTCAGTCCGATGGCGCTGAAGCTGGGGACTGGGAGTGAGGCATACGCACCGCTGGCCCGGGCAATCATCGGCGGAATGGCTGTATCTCTGGTCTTGACGATCTTCATCGTGCCCGCGGCCTATAAGCTGGCATATGGCGGGCGGCCGCGATGAGGCTGTCGCTTGTGCTCATGTTCCCATTCGTGCTCGGCGCACAGCAGCCAGAGATCCTGACGCTTGCTGAGGCGGAGTCCATCGCGATCCGGAACCATCCCCGTATCGCAGCAGCGAATTCGGCCGCGGAAGCCTCCCAAGAAACCGCTCGCCAGATCCGGGCCGGATTGTCACCGCTCCTATCAGCCAACCTCACCGCCTCGGTCGCGGAACACGAGACTCGCCTGGGCGCAGGGCAGTTGAATCCCTCGAGCCTTTTCAGCCGCACCGCGGCCGGCCTCAATATCAGTCAAGTGATCTTCGACTTCGGGAGGGCAAGAACGCTGGCAAACTCAGCCCGGTCTCGCGCCGCAGCGCAAACCGAGTTGACCGGCGTCGTGCGTGCGGAGGTCCTATTGCGGGTGCGAGAGGCCTATTATCGAGGTCTGCTTGCGGAGACCGGGTTGCGGGTAGCACGGGACACAGTCGAAGCACGCCGGCTAACGCTTAGACAGATCTCAACCCTTGCTGCCAGCAATCTCCGCTCGACGCTCGATGTGTCCTTTGCTGAACTTAATCTATCTGAAGCTGAGCTCGTGCTGGACCGCTCGGAGAACGATGCGCGGGCTTCGCTGGTGCATCTAGCTGCTGCGCTCGGGTCCAATCAAGAACCCACCTACCAACTCAGAGATGAACCGATCCCCAATCCACTCGACGGCGGTGTCGAGCTGCACGTCGCGGAGGCTCTGCGCTCGCGTCCTGAGCTCGCCTCTTTGCGGATGAACTTCGACGCGGCGAAACAGTTCGCCGAGAGTGAGCGCCGGCAGTCGTTTCCCGTTTTTTCGGGGACGGCTGTGGGCGGTTTCTTTGGCGTACGCGACGCCCGTCTGCGCCCCCATTATGGCGCCATTGGCGTCAACCTCAATATCCCGGTCTTCAACGGGAGCTTGTTCACGTCACGGCGGCGCGAAGCAGAGTTTAAAGCAGAAGTCGCCAATCAGGAAGTGCGAGATCTCGAGATTCGGACTGCGCGAGACGTTCGCGCCGCATGGATCGATGCGGAGAACGCGAACAAAAGGCTCGCCTCAACCGCAAAGCTCCTCGAGCATGCCGGAAAAACGCTTAGGCTGGCGCAGACGCGTTACGATCTCGGGCTTTCGTCGATTGTCGAGTTGAACCAAGCGCAATTGAGCCGCGCTGTGGCCGACGTGACCGCAGCGTCGGCGAAATACGAGTATCTGATCAAGCGAGCCATCCTCGACTATCACTCGGGCGCCTTACGGTAGCGGCAATCCGATCCGTTCGTGTCCCTGAGCTACTCATACCGCAAGGCGACGACTGGATCCAGCCGCGCGGCCTTCGAAGCTGGCCAGATCCCGAAGAAAAGCCCAACTCCCACGGACACGACCACGCCCAAGCCCGCCGCCCATAACGGAACAGCAGTGGGAAGTTCCGGAAATACGAACCGCGCGAGTCCCGAAATTCCCCACCCGAAGGCCATCCCCAGGACTCCCCCCGCCGCTGTCAGAACGACCGCTTCGGTCAGAAACTGCGTAACGATATCGCCCCTGCGGGCGCCCACCGCCTTGCGCACACCGATCTCGCGTGTCCTTTCGGTCACCGAGACCAGCATGATGTTCATCACTCCGATCCCGCCCACGAGTAGCCCGATGGAGCTCAGCACGACCATGACGATGGCGGTGGTCGAAGTGAACTTTCGAAAATCCTCGATCATCTGTTCGGCGGTCGAGATGAAGAAGCTGTCGGGTTTGTCACGCGGAACCTTGCGTTCGATACGAAGCACCGTGCGCACCTCGTCGGCTGCCACCGCCAGCCTTCCCGGTTTGGCAACAACGACGAGCATGTGCTCCATGGCATTCGGGAACATCTTCCGCATCGTGAAATAGGGAATCAGAAAGCGATTGTCGCGTTCGCCTAATGCTGCTGTCGGCGGCCTGCCCAGCACACCCACAACTTCGAACTGATGACCATCGATGTCGATCCATTTTCCGATCGCGTCAATGTTGGAGAAGAGCGCGGCGTACGCGTCCTCTCCGATTACTACTACCGATGCGCGCCGCCGATTCTCTTCGTCTGTAAAAAAGCGGCCCGTCTTCATCGTGGTGTTGCCGCCGGAGGCGTAGCCCTCCTCAGTGCCACCGATCTCGATCTGATACAGATCGTTCCCCTTGTAGCGCGCCTTGTGAAACGTACGCCAATCAGCGAATAAATACGGACTCACGTGTTCGACGGATGGACAACGCTCGGCTACGGCGCGGGCGTTCTCGAGCGTCAGCGGCTTGCGAACTCGCTCCTCGGCTGTGAGATGACCAGCGCGGAATCCGACGTTGAACTTGAATACGATCAATGTATTGGTCCCGAAGCTCCTTAGAATGTTCGTGATCGCGCCATCCAAACCCGCAATGATCGACCCCACCCCGATGATCGTGCCCGTGCCGATAATCACTCCCAGTACCGTAAGGGCCGACCTAAGCTTATGGCTGCGCAGGGTCTGTAGCGCCAAGGGTACCGCGGTCACGACGCTCGACCAGGTCACCGTTCCATCCTTAACGCTTCGATCGGATCCATCCTCGCTGCGCACCGCGCCGGATAGATCCCGAAGAAAAGCCCCACGGTCGCTGAGAGTACCACGCCCAGCACGATCGCCGATGGAGGCATTGACATCGGGACTGGGGTGAACTGCTGAACGATCAACGTTACAATTCCGGCCAATGCTACGCCCAGGGCTCCGCCAGTGCCTGATAGCGTCGCTGATTCGACCAGAAACTGAGAAAGGATATCGCTCGACCGCGCCCCTACCGACTTGCGAATGCCGATTTCATGCGTGCGCTCCGTAACCACGGCCAGCATGATGTTCATAATGACCACGCCACCGACTACCATGAATACCGAAACCACAGCCACCGCCGTCGCGGCCACCGCACTGGTCATTTGATTCCAGGCCGATACAAGGGAGTCCGAAGAGAGAATCGCGAAGTTGTCCTCCTGGCTCGGCCGCAGGTGACGCCAGGCGCGCAGCAACATCCGCATTTCGTCCTGTGCCTGAAACAAATGGCTCTGATCCCGTGCCTGTGCCATATAACCCAATCCTTGCCGGTTGCCATAAATCTTGAAGGCCGTCTCCACCGGGATCATGACGAAGTTGTCGAGCGACTGGCCGAATACGCTCCCCTGCTTTTTCGCAACGCCTACCACGCGAAACACGCGACCCTCGACTCGCACGGACTTCCCAATAGGGTCGGTATTGGGGAAAAACTTGTCGTTTAAGTCATTGCCCAGAAACGCAGCCGGAATCCGGTGTTCATTTTCGGTGTCTGTAAGGAACCGGCCCATGGCTACCTGAGTGTTTGTAATGGCCGCCATGTTCGGCGTCACTCCACGTAAGGAAACCTGGTCGACTTTCTCCCCTTCATAGACCACATTAGTGCGCCGGAAGATTTGCATTCCGATCTCGCGGACCAGCGTTGCTTTGGATCGCAGGAAATCATACTCCTCTGGCCGCAGCTCGGGATTCCGGCGGAGGTACTCGAGGTGCTTCTTCGGATCAAACCGTCCGATGAACGCCATCCGGACAACCCGGAAGCCGTCGGCGCCCATATCGGATACGTTTTGGGCGATGTAAACATCCATGCCATGGATAATGCTCATTACGGAAATGAGCGTCGCGGTGGCTAGGATGATTCCCAGCAGTGTAAGGAAGCTGCGTAGTTTGGAGGAGCGGAGAGAGTCGAGGGCGACGCGGATTGCCTCTCCAAACGAGGCCCGGCCGGTGGATACAGCTCGAGTGGGTAATTCGACGATCAAATCACGAGGACGCACTTCAAGAGCTAATTGTTCCCCTGTTCCGCGATCCAGTCCCGGACCAGAGCGTCAACCCAGATGCGCGGGTGGCTACGCGAGAGGAACCCGATATGGCCGCCGTGTTCGCTGATGATGGTCTGAATCCTGGAATTGGAGGACAGCGCTGGATGGGCGTAAGCGCGGAAATCGACCATCGGATCGTCCTTGGCGTGGACGATCAGCGCCGGCACCCGGATCCGATGCAGGAACTGATTGGCGGACTGCGTCTCATAGTAATGATCGGCGCCGTGGAAGCCGAACGAAGGGGCGGTAACCAAATCGTCCCATTCGTAAAGCGATCGGATCTCCTTCAATTCCGCCCATGGGATCTTGTCGCCGAGCAGTTCCTTGCGCAGGTGGAGGCGTTTCCTCATCGACGTCAGGAACATTCGTTCGTACACGTAGTTCGATCGCTGGCCGATCTTGCGCGTACAGAGCTTGAGATCCAAGGGCGTTGAGACCGCACCCACGCCCGCCAGCACCCGCCGTCCGTCCTCGCCCATCTCGCCGGCAAGCTTCAAGACCACGTTGCCGCCCAAGGAGAACCCCACGGCGAAAACAGGTGTTCGGTGTAGACGGTCGAGCTCCATTAGATAGGTGAACAGGTCGATAGTGAGGCCGGCATGATAACCTGTCTTGCACTGAAATTCGGTGCCGCCACACGTTCGCATATTGACGCGATGCGTGACAAAGCCCGCGTCAAGCATGGCCTGGGCCATCCCTCTGATATACGGGGCTTCACTCGATCCCTCGAGACCGTGGAGCAGGACAACTTCGCCGCGCGGTTCGCCGGCGGGCTTTTGGACATGTACCAGGATCCTGACGCCTGGTTCAGTGGAAACCAGCTTGGCTTCGACGGGGTAGCGGCGCTCGTCCCAACGCCGGGGCCAATAGGCGGCTGCGATCGTAGTCAGATGCGCGTTCCGCAGCAGGGGTTGAAAAGGCGTCAATTTGCACTATTGTAACGTGATCTCTTGTAGAATCGACACTTGTTCTATCTTCTTCTGATCCTTGTCTTGCTCCATCCGTTGGCTGGGCAGGATCTGCTGGTTCTCGAACTGGACGATCTGCTGGCGGTGCGATTCCAGATCACAGTCACCGCAAGGCGTGGAGTCGCGGACATCGAGGCAGCCTCCCCGCAGTTGATCTCGGTTCGTGCGCGGGCGAATTGGCTGGAGCGCCCATCACCCTCCTTGGGGCACGCTCTGGATGGTCAGCCCGGAGTCCTGATGCAACAGAGCGCCACGGGACAAGTATCTCCTTTCCTGCGTGGCCTGACGGGTTATCACGTGCTCAATTTGGTGGACGGTATTCGCTTCAACAATTCGACGTTCCGTTCAGGTCCGAATCAGTATCTTGCGTTTCTCGAGCCAAGCCAGGCCCAACGGATAGAGGCCATGGTGGGCCCGTCGGGATCCCTCTATGGAAGCGATGCGCTGGGCGGGGTGATTCATGTGTTGACTATGGAGCCGAGGTTCGGCGGAAGTCGGGTCGAAACGCATGGCGAAACTGGGTGGTTCGCGGCTTCAGCGGACCGGTCCTCAGGGGGCCGCGCCGAGGTTTCGCTCGGCAACGCCAGGATCTGGTGGCTCGCTGGCGGTGCAGGACGGCGGCATGGGGACCTGCGCGCGGGACAGGGATTCGATTCCCGCAACGTCTTTGTGCGCCTGTTCGGATTCACTCCGGATCAGGTGAACTCGCTCACGGGCGGGCGTCAATTGGAAACCGGATATTCCCATTCGGCCGCGCATACCAAACTGGCACTCCGTCCCAACCCCCAGGACGCCATTACCTTTTGGTACCAGTTCGGAGCCTTGACTTCTGTGCGCGGATACAAGGACCTGTTGGGCGGGCTCGGAAGATTGCAATCCGCCTTCGATCCACAACAACTGCACTTCTTCTACGCCCGATACGAGCGAACGCAATGGGGTCCTCTCTATGGTCTCGCCGCGACGTTTTCCGTGAACGATCAACAGGACGGCTCGCGCCGCCAAAACCTGCGCGACACCGATCCCATCACGACGGAATTTGCGCGCGTGCGCTCTTATGGGTATACGGGGCTGGGAAGTGCCCGCCTCTGGCGCTCCACCATGTTGTTCGGTGGCGAGGCCTACGACGAACGCGTCGCCGCCGCCCGCGAGATCACGGGGCTGTCCGCCCGGCCGCTCTATCCTGACGGTTCTCGCCATAATACGGCCGCCGGATTTGCGCATTCCTCGACAGACTTCGCGGGACCGCACCTGCGACTGGTCCTCGGCGGGCGCTGGACGGCGGTCCGATATCGAGCGACGGCGGACCCACGGTTCGGTGTGGCGGCCGCGCGCGAGTCCTTTCATGACGCGACGTTCCATACCAGTCTGAGTTGGCAGGCGAAGTCTTGGTTCGGCGTGCACGTGCTCGCGGGCCGGGGCTTTCGTGCCCCCAATATGAACGACCTCGGAGCTATTGGTCTCAACGATCTCGGCTATGAGATCCCAGCACGCGAAACTATCGCGGCGGGCGCCTTGCTTGGAAATTCGGCCGGCGAGGGAGCGACTTCGGTTGGACTGCCCGTGGCTTCGCTTCAGGCCGAAACGCTTTTCAATTATGAAGCCGGCGTCCGCCTTACGACGAGGAGACTCTATGGCCGCATCCAGGTGTTCGACGCCGAGCTGAAAAACCCCATCGTACGGCGGACGCTGTTGTTTCCCGCCGATCGGGTTCCTTCCACGATCGGCCAACTGGGTGTGACCGCGATTCGTCCCACGAGCGCGCAGCAGGCGCAAGGGGTCGTGCCGGTAGCAACCGTACTCGATCCGCGCGCGGTAAAGGCGTTTGTCAATGACGGTGAATCGAAGTACTACGGAATCGAAGCGCTGGCTCGATATACGTTCTCTTCACACTGGAGCCTGGATGGCAACTACACATTTCTGGCGGGCCGCGATCTGCATCCGAATCGCAACATTCGCCGCCTTCCGCCACAGATGGGCGCCGCTAGTTTGCGGTACACGCCTGCGTCGCGGCGATTTTGGATCGAACTGGCGGGTACAGCCACGGGCGCACAGCGGCGGCTTTCCGGCGGCGACATTGACGACGAACGCATCGGAGCCTCGCGCCGCCGCAGCGATATCGCCGATTTCTTCCGGGGATCGCATGTACGCCCGTACCTGAATGCGGACGGACGCTTTGCGCCCACCGGCGAAACTTTGCGTCAGATACAGGATCGGGTGGTGCCGATGGCCGACGACAGCACTCGGGTTCCCCTGTTCATTTCCACCAGCGGATGGCTGTCGGTGGCTGTGCGGGCGGGCGTCCCGATCACCGAGACACTGACGCTGCTGATGTCGGCGGAGAACGTCGGGGACCGCAACTACCGGTACCACGGCTCAGGCATCGACGCCCCCGGCCGCAACTTCCACGCCGGAGTGCGCTATCTCTGGTAGGGATAGAAACCGTCCCCCATTGATCAACGTCTAAACATTGACCATGTGGAAGATCCTTGCCTTAGCTTTCCTTCCCAGTCTGGTGCTTGCGCAGAGGACACATCCTATCCCACCGTCGGGGTCCGGCGCGCCAGAGGCGGCGGCACAAAAACTGCGCCCGGCGACTATCGAAGGGACAGTTGTCAATAGCGCGACGGGAGAGCCCGTTCGCAAAGTCAATGTCCGTCTGACTGCCATGGGCCGCCCCGACGGCTACGAGGCGGCAACCGATGCGTCCGGATCTTTCCGCATCGCGAACATCGCTCCCGGCCGCTATATGTTGAACGCCGAGCGGGCAGGTTTCGTCCGTACCGCGGGAGAAAGCAACCGTGGTCTCACGCTTACGTTAGGGGAAGATGAAACTCTGAGAGGCCATGTCGTCAAGCTGACACCACAGGGTGTCATTATGGGCCGTATTACCGACGAGGATGGCGATCCGGTGCAGGGGGCTCACATTGAGCTCATGCGTCACCGGTACATCAACGGCAGGAAGCAACTGGTGCCAGCGAGTGGGCAGTCGACCAACGATCTGGGAGATTTCCGCATTTCGGGTCTGGCGCCGGGCAAATACTACTTGAGCGCCGCCAAGCCGCAGTCGGATTGGTCGCGCCGGATAGCATTCAACCGTAACGGCGCCCCGGCTCTTACACCCCTTTCCGATGCGCCGGATCTGTCGTATGTCAAGATTTTCTATCCGGGTACTACGGAGGCCAGCAGCGCCAATCCGATTCAAATTCTTCCGGGAGTTGAGATCCAGGGCTTGAACATCCAGCTTCAGAAGGCGCCGACCTTTCGCGTGCGCGGCCGGGTGATCGGTGGCGAATCCCCTTATACCGCCTCGCATCCTAACGCCGGACAGCAGCGCTGGGGCGGAGCAAACGTCATGTTGATTCCCGCTTCCCCTGCGGGCGTGTTCTTTTCTGGGGGTGTTCGGCCCGCGCCCATGCAGCAGCGCGACGGTCACTTCGAAATTGCGAACGTGCGTCCAGGAAGCTATGTGTTGTTTGCTTCGCAGAACGGTCCCAACGGCCGCTACACACGTATGCCGATCCAAGTGGGCGGCGGGCATCTGGATGGGTTGGAGATTGCCCTCCAGCCCCCGATTCAGTTGACCGGCACGATCGTGGCGGAGAGCGGAACTCTGGACGTGTCGAACGTGCAGATCCACTTGCAGCAGAACGAAGGCATTCCCATGGGCGGCTCCGGCTCGGGCCGGAATCTGAAGAACAGCGCGTTCACAATCGGATCGCTTTCACCGTTGAAATACCGGCTCAATGTTTCCGGTTTGCCGCAGGGTTACTTCATAAAGTCCGTTCAGTACGGCCAGCAGGATATCACCGAGACCGATCTCGACTTGAGCGGTGGCGCTGCCGGTGAGTTGAAGATCCTGGTCGCATCGGGAGCGCCACAACTCCAGGGCGTGGTGCAAAATGAGAAAGGTGAACCGGCTGCCCAGGCGACTGTCACGTTGATCCCGGATGGCAGGCTTGCCTCGTTTCCCGAAATGTTCCGGATAGCAAATTCAGACCAACTCGGCGCATTCACGTTCGCGGGCCTACGGCCGGGAGCATACCGCGTGATGGCGTGGGAGGAAATCGAGCCGGGCGCGCAGCAGGATCCGGAGTTCATCAAGCCCTTCGAGTCAAGGGCTGCCACGGTGAAGCTCGAGCAGAATGGTCAGGAAACCGTTCAGCTAAAAGTGATCCCCCGGTCGGGGACGTAGGAACGGCGAACAGCGCGCTCCGCTGGGCTCAATGACACGCGGTTGAACAGAAGGCAAGCGGAGCTCGCAGCATCCTTATTGCTTCTTTCTCAGCACGATCGCCCAATCATAGGCCAGCCGCAAGTCGATGCTGAATCGCCCGTCTGCGCCGATTGTCTGATCCGACTGAATGAAGAATGCCCCTGGCACCGCCGCTGCAATGGGCGCCAACTGTAGCGCGCGCATTTCGTAGCGCCCAGGCGGCACTTGTGCAACGACCTGGCCTCCCTGCCGCGAGTAGATCAGATACGCCTCACCGGGCTTCCCCGAGGCGAAATTCGTGCGATAGGTCTCGCCTTCCACCGTCTCGGCTTGCGGCTCGACAATGTCATTCATCGGTTCCATTTCCCAATAAGGGAGCCAGCTCATTACATCCCTCAATTTCGTCAGGAATTCCGGAACCTGACTGCGCCGGAGCACCGCCAGCGGATCGTTGCGCTCGTAGGTTCCTTCGCTCCCCCACATCGCATACGCTCCAGCGGCCGCTGCGGTCCAGAATGTCTGCCGCACCGTGAGGGCGCTCTGCGAATTCCACGGGTGCGTCCCTTGCATTTCGTAACCTGGCTCCTCGTTGATCACTGGAACCCTGAAACGCCGGAGGCGAATCAGCAGATCATTATGGCGGGCAAAGGCCCGCGCGTTATACACCGGGTCGTTTGGCTCGCTCGTGTTGTCGTTAATCGCAGCCGCCGCGCCCAGCGCTCCCACCTGCATCTGGCGAAGCTGCAGATCGGCCCATTGGAAAGGCCAATCGAGCAGGAGCGTGAAGAATCCCGGATTGCGCGCCGTGCGAGTCTCCATCGGATTGTGCACAGTGACGGGCACACCGGACACGGCCAGTGTCTTCATGAATGCTCCCATTCGATTGGCCCACCCGTGCGCATACAGATCGTAAGCCGCCGGTGTACGGTCATTATTCTTTTGCTCTACTTCGTTCGAAAGCACCGGCATCACGTTCGCATAAGCGCTCACCCGCGCCATGACGTAATGAATATAAGCTTCATCCTGGGCAATGCTGAGTTTCCTTTGATGCCTGTCATTGAAGTAATAAAGATAGGGGGCCGCGAGAATATCCGACTGCCGGAGAGCGTCGATGAACCGGTCGACCGCTTGAAATTTCTCGACGTTGTAGCTCCACAGATCCTCGCCGCCGCTTCCGTATAGTTCCGGAAACTGCCCGTGCACTCCGCCAATCATGAACAGCACGCGGTTGATCCCGTGCTCCTTCAGGAACGCGAGGACAGTCTTCCAGACTGCCGGGTCCGCGAATTGGCACGAAAGGCGCGTGCTGATCAGGAACGGTCGCGTGCCATCGGCGTACCTGAAGTGCAGCCCTTCTGCGCGCAATGGACCGTGGAGATAGGGCCTCGTGGTACGGATGCAGGTTAAGGATCCGATCTTCCCGTTCAAGGCCGGATCATTGGACTCCGTTTTGTAGCTCCAGCGTCCCAGTTCCGTGGGCAAGAATCGAACCCGCCAGGTTCGCTCGCCATCGTAGAATCCCTGAGCTGTCACAGCCCGTCCGGACTCGTGAGTGAACTGGGCGGTCAGGCGCGCGTCGCGAAACGGATTGGCGTGAGGGCCTCCTTCCCAACTGACTTCGAAGGTGCCCCAGCGCTCAACCGTTTGAGCGGGAGCGAGACTCGCGGATAGAAGCAAGAAAGGAAATAGTCTCATGATCGAACGCGTGATCACCGCCATGAGACAGAATACCTCCGGCTGGGATCGATCGGTTTCTGTTAGACTTGGAAAACCCCGACGAGAAGGGGACCAAGAAGTACCGATTCCAGGGTCACACCCGATCGACACGGCGAGGGGGCATTCTTCGGAGTGCCCCCTCTCCTTATATACGGATCTCCCATGCGGAAACTCATGTTCATCCCGATCACATTCTTGCTGGCCTTCCTTTTCGCTCAGGAAGGGACGCCGGATGCTCCGCCCCATAGTGATCTGCCGAATGAGATGTCCGCCGCGACCTTTCGTGGACTGCGTCTCCGCTCGATTGGTCCCGCGTTCGCCAGCGGCCGCGTCACTTCCATCGCTGTGAATCCGCTCGACAAGGCCCATTATTTTGTGGGGGTCGCTTCGGGCGGGGTCTGGAAAACCACCAATTCCGGAACAACGTGGACAGCGGTGTTTGACGATCAGGGATCGTATTCCATCGGGACGGTCGTACTTGATCCGAAGAATCCCAACACCGTATGGGTCGGCACGGGCGAGAATAACTCCCAGCGCAGCGTCAGTTACGGCGACGGAATCTATCGCTCCGACGATGGCGGCAAGACTTGGCGGAATACCGGTCTCAAAACCTCTGAGCACATCGGGCGCATTGCCATCGATCCTCGCGATTCCAACCGTGTGTACGTTGCTTCCCAAGGGCCGCTTTGGGCTCCCGGCGGCGAGCGCGGCCTCTACCGGACCAACGACGGTGGAAAGAACTGGACCCGCGTTCTCGAGGTCAGCGAAAACACTGGCATCACGGATGTCACCCTCGATCCTTCTAATCCCGATATCGTGCTCGCGGCTTCCTACCAGCGCCGCCGCCACGTCTGGACGCTCATCAATGGCGGTCCGGAATCGGCGATTCACAAATCCACCGATGGCGGCGCAACCTGGCGCAAGATCACATCCGGTCTTCCAAACGAGGATCTGGGCCGCATCGGCCTTGCCTTTTCTCCGGCGCAGCGCGGGCTCGTTTATGCACGCGTCGAAGCCGCCAACAAGGCCGGCGGGATCTTTCGCTCCACGGACTCCGGCGAATCCTGGGAGAAACGCGGCAGTTTCGATGATTTAGCCATGTACTATGGCCAGATCATCGCCGATCCCAAGAACCCCGAGCGCATCTTCGTCATGAATACCATCGCGCGGATTTCCGAGGATGGCGGCCGGACCGCGCGTCCTCTCGGCGATCGCGCCAAACACATCGATACGCATGCCCTGTGGGTCGATCCCGAAAATAGTGATCACATGATCACCGGTTGCGATGGGGGCGTCTATGAAACTTGGGACAGCGGCCGCTTGTGGCAGTTCAAAGCGAATCTGCCGGTTACCCAGTTCTACGACATCACGGTCGACAATTCCTCGCCTGAATACCTCGTTTGCGGCGGCACACAGGACAACAACACTTTCTGTGGACCCGCACGCACGCGCTCAGCCGCTGGCATCGTCAACTCAGACTTCTTTGTCACTACCGGCGGCGACGGCTTTCACGTTCGCGTCGACCCCGACGACCCAAACATCATCTACAGCGAAGCTCAATACGGTGTCCTAACGCGGTTCGATAAACGCACAGGCGAGCGTGTCGGCATCAAACCCGTCGAAGGAAAGGGCGAGCCGCCACTGCGTTGGAACTGGGACTCGCCCCTCTTGATGTCACCGCACAGCTCCAAACGTCTTTACTTCGCCGCCAACAAGCTCTTCCGCTCCGACGATCGCGGCGACTCATGGCGCACCATCTCCTCCGATCTTACCCGACAGCTCGATCGCGACCGGCTTCCCGTTATGGGGCGTATCTGGAGTCCCGATGCCGTCGCCAAAAACAACTCCACTTCCTTCTATGGAAACATCGTTGCGCTCGCTGAATCTCCGAAACGCGAAGGACTTCTTTACGCCGGCACTGATGACGGACTTATCCAGGTTACCGACAACGCTGGCGCTGCCTGGCGCAAAATCGAGTCTTTCCCCGGCGTCCCTGAGCGCACTTACGTAGCACGCCTGCTCGCCTCCCAGCATGACGAGAACACCGTGTATGCCGCCTTCGAAAACCATAAGGCCGGTGACTTCAAGCCGTACCTGCTCAAGAGCACCGGCCGCGGCAGTTCCTGGACGGCCATTCAGAGCAACCTCCCTGCCAACGGTCCTGTCCTTGCCATCGCTGAAGACCACGTGAATCCCCAGCTCCTGTTTGTGGGAACCGAGTTCGGTCTCTTCTTCACCATCGATGGCGGCGGAAACTGGGTCCAGCTCAAAGGTGGCATGCCTACGATTTCCGTCCGCGACCTCGCTATTCAAAAGCGCGAAAACGACCTCGCCGTGGGAACCTTCGGTCGCGGCTTCTACATCCTCGATGACTACACGCCCCTGCGCAGCATGAAATCCGAAACTCTCAAAAAGGAAGCCGTTCTGTTCCCTGCGCGGAGCGCGACTGCCTATATCGAGCGTCGTCCCTTCGGCGGCCGTGGCAAAGCCTGGCAAGGCGAAAATTTCTGGAACGCGGAGAATCCTCCCTTTGGCGCGGTCTTTACGTACTACCTGAAAGATTCGCTTCAAACAGCCAAACAGAGGCGGCAACAGGCGGAAAAGAAGAAAGATGCCGCGGCGGACTTCCCGAGCAGGGAACAGTTGGTGAAGGAAGCGGAGGAAGAAGAGCCGGCAATAGTGTTGACCGTGACTGATGCCACAGGCAAGGTCGTCCGGCGCGTAAGCGGTCCCTCTACAAAGGGATTCCACCGCGTCGCCTGGGACCTGAAAACTCCCGCGCCCGCTCTGCTTCCGGCGCGTACCGCTGCGGAAGGCGATGAGGACAACTTCACCGAGCCGCCCGGCGGACACTTCGTCCGTCCCGGAAAATATACAACTTCGCTCGCCAAGCGCGTCGATGGCGTCACGACAAATCTCAGTGAACCCCAGACCATTGAGGTGAAGGCAGCCTCTCCCGAGATCACGCAACACGTCGACTTCCAGGAAAAACTCGTCCGTCTGGTGAGTGCCGTCAACGGTGCTCTCGAAGCCGGGAACTCCGCCCGGCAGCGTCTGGCCGCAATCAAGCGCGCGGTGCAGGAATCCCAGGCGCCCGTCAAACTTCGCGAAGACGCCGGTTCCCTCGACCGGCGTCTGAGCCTGATCCTGAGATCGCTTCGCGGCGACGAGCATTTGCGGGATCGCCAGGAGAACCAGCCCCAGTCTGTGTCCCAGCGCATCAACTCGATCCGCGCTGAACTCAACAACACGACCGGCGCTCCCACCAAGACACACCAATCGAGCTACGAAATCGCGCGCGAAGCCCTTATCCGCGATCTCGCATCTTTGCGCCAACTGCTCGAAGTGGACCTGAAGAAACTCGAAAAGGAACTCGAGGCGCACGGCGTGCCGCACACTCCGGGTCGCATGCCGGAGCTACGGTAGATCGCACCTACCCATCCACTTGATTGGTCCGCCAGTTCCAACGCAACTTCCGGCCCACGCGGTACGACTGGTTCGCTACATGCGCCGCACCCGCGGCCAGATGCCCTTCCGTGGCGCTTTCGCGGCTTGGCGCCTTCTCTCGAATCGACTTGATGAACCACTGGGCGTGCGATAGTCCCCGCTCCACGGTGATTTCTTCCGCTTCCTTCGGCTGGGGCCTAGGTTCCCTCGGCCTGCCTTCCGCGGTCCAGCCCTTCGACTCGAAGTATTGCGCCCTCGTCCTCTTGGGCCATTGCAGTGTTCCATAGGCCTGCACATTCGAATCGGGAGGCTCGGGATAGAGCACCAGCCGCCGGGATTCACTCACCAGCGTGCCTTGCGTTCCCATCACCGTGTATCCCGGCGCGCGCCAGGAATTTGCCAGATGCACGTACATGTCGGCCACAAATCCTTCTTCGTATTCGAAGATCGAGTTCATCACGTCCGGGACGTCACGGCCGTCCTTCCAGTAGTAAAGCCCGCCATGCGATGCCACCGCCACCGGCGCCTTCACATCCATCACTTCATGCAGCCAGGTCAGCAGGTGCACGAATAAATCCGTTGCTACGCCGCCAGAGAATTCCCACCAGCAGCGCCACTGAAAAAACAACCGCGGATCGAAAGGACGGCTGCTCTTTTCGCCTAAGAACCGCTTCCAGTCGATCGTCTGTTCGCTGGCATCGGGAGGGACTTCATACTTCCAGGCGCCTTGCGCATCGTTGCGATGGTTGGACATTCGCACCATCGTTACCTTTCCCAGCGCGCCGCTCTGGATGATCTCGCGAGTCTTGGCCGCGAGCGCCGAAGTCTTCTGCTGGCTTCCCACTTGCAGGACTTTCCTGCTTGCCCTCTCCGCGGCGATAATCTCCGGGCCCTCTGCCAGGCTCCACGTCAACGGCTTCTCGATGTAAACGTGCTTGCCAGCCGCGAGCGCATCCAGCACCATCCGCTTGTGCCAGTGATCCGGCGTCGCGATCACCACTGCGTCGATGTCCTTCCGGTCCAGCACCGTCCTATAATCCTTGCTCGTTCGAATTGAGTCCCCTAACTGCTCCTTAGCCCGCTCAAGGCATCCGTCATAGACGTCGCATACCGCCAGGAACTTCAATCCTGGGATCAGCTTGAAGTCTTCAATTAGCTGCGTCCCTCGAATGCCGCTTCCGATAAACCCAACGCCAATCTGATCGCTGGCGCCCGGCATGACCTTCAGCGCCGGCGTTCCATCCACCAATTGGTAGACCACAACCCCGCCCGCTGACGTCAGAAATTGTCTCCTCTTCGACATGATTCGAGCCTATCACGGCAATCACCTCTCCGCCGCGCTATCATCCGGATGAGTGATGCGCAACCGCCAGTCGGGGTTCGCCACCTGGCATATTCCGGGCCGCTCGCCCCTCATCGTCTATTCGACTTCCATTCTGCTCGATATCGCTTCCCGCGGACCCGTAACCGGTGTGCTCTTCGGCACCTCCGATGAGGACGAAGTGCGCGTCACCGCTTTCCGCCCGGCTGCGGACGAAGCCTGGTTACGGCGCCTGATGGAGGGCCACGCGCCGGATCCCTCTCTCCTAGGCCTTCTCCCGGTGGGCTGGTGTGTGTCGCGAGCCGGCTCCACTGTATCTCTTTCGGGCGAGGATGTTCAGGTGTGGAACCGGTACTTCCCACAGCTCTGGCAGATTGCTCTTGTGATTCGTCCCCACAATGGCGCCGCCGAGGCTGGTTTCTTTTTCCGGCCAAGCGTTGGCCTTCCCAAGACTGACGCAAGCGAGATGACTTTTGAGATAGGAAGGGCACCGGTGCCTCCGGCTCCTGTTACTCCCCCGCCCCAACTGTTCGCTTCCTACGACCAACCCCGCCGTTCCCGCCGCCGCGTGTGGGCCCTCGCGGGTTCTCTATTTTTGGTGGCGGCGCTCGGGGCAACGGCGTGGCATTTCGGCTCGCGTCTCCAGCCAGTCCCCGCACGGCCCAAACTTCACTTGCGGTTGGTGGAGAAGGGCGATTCGCTGCGCGCCGAGTGGGACAACTCCCAGGCAATGGTGCGGGAAGTTCGAGCAGCGGACTTATCGATCATCAATGGCACAATTTCACAAACGGTGCGCCTCACTCCCGCCCAGTTCTCGAATGGCTATTGGACGATCACCCGATTGACCGAAGACGTAAGCGCCAGGCTCGCTGTCGAGCGTTCCGGCATTCCGGAACACCGGACTGTAAGTGAGACAGCCCGCTTTGTGGGTTCGCTTCCCCACAGATCCCAACCACTCCGCGATACACCGCGCCTTGCAGGACTTCGGAAGGATGTTGCCGATCTCGAGCAGCGTTTCGCGCGAGCCGCTCAGGAGAATGATACGTTGGCCGCCCAAATTCGAACGCTGGCAGAAGAACAACCTACTCAATTGGCTCCCGTCGTACCGCCCCCTGTCAAGGAACCTGTGAAACAGGCAGAGGCCCCCGCCACTCCCAAACCGATCCTGCCAGCACCGGTCTTTTCAGATCGAGCGGGTTTTCGGCCCCCCATGAATAGGGCTGAGGCTCGGACGAACGCTGGCGCCGGCCAGCAGTCGTACTCAGGACCGCGCTCGGGCCAACTGACCTGGACCGGGTCGCTTTCTCCCAACGAAATTCTCACCATTGACGGCCAGCGGCCTTCTGTTGGTATCGTGAATGGCGCGCTTCCTGGCGTTCCGGTTCGTCTCAACATTTATGGAGCGAACGGTAGCGGTGCCCGGCAGCCGCTGGATGTGCGCTTGATTTATGCACCAACTCCGACCACCGGCTATCGGCTGATCCAACTGCGAGCGGGCGAGCGACCGCTGACAGCGATCGTGATCGCATGGGAAGCCGTTCCGGCAAATCCTTGAGCGGACAATATTCATCGCCAAAGCATGATATATTGCACGGGAGTTTCAAGGAACACTCATGCACCGCACTGCCTTTGCCTTACCCGTCTTCGTTTGGTGCGCGCTCAACGCGCAGGAGCAGACCAAGCAGCCGCAGTCTCCACCGGCGGCCACGGCGCCAAAGCCGGCCACGCCGGAATCCAAGCCGGCGGGTCCCGCCACAGCGGGTCCCGGGCGACCGCCTATCGTCATCCCAGCCTCGACCGACAATGCAGTAGTTCGGCTGCAACTGACGTTGGAAGCCGAACCCGTTGCAGGCGACCTGGAAGCCGGTCTGCTTAATAATGACCAGTATCCGAATCAGCGGATCATTCCCAAAGTGGAGTTGCAGTCCAAGCCGGTGGGGAAGGCTAACACCTGGGAGGTGGTGCTGAAAATCTCCGGGTTGATCGCGTTCGGCGACAGCACGGCTCCGCTACTTTACAAGGGCAAGCAAGTTGAAACACTGCGATTCCACAAAACCGGTTTGATTGTGAAACCGCCTCCGGATGGCGCATTCCTCGCGCGCGAAGATCAGGAGATGTTGCTGGTGTTGGAGAATCCTTCCGAGTTCGAATACAAATCAGTGAAAGCCCGCTTTCGATTCCAAGAGTTTGATGTTTGTGCTCTCTCGGCTGACCAATTCGGCGGCAGGCCCCAACCAGCAACGTCGGGGGACTGTACGAAGGCAGACCAATGGACCGAGTTCACCATTCCTACACACGCTCACGTGTCCCTTCGCGTAAGACCACAGGCATCATGGTTTCGCGATCCCCAGACCGGGTTCGCCCGGGGCGCGAAGCGAAAGGGTATGCTCACGTTGCGATTCCAAGAGTTAGGACAAGCCACTCTCTTCGAACAGAACCTGCCTCTGGAGGTGCAATTTGAGCCTCACGCGCTGAGTCTGAGCGGAAGTCTACTCCGCGTGGCCTTTTGGCTCATCATAGGCGCGCTCTTGTCCTTGGTGTTGCGCGTATCGATTCCGAACTACCGGCGCAAGAAGGCGCTGAAAGATCAATTGAACGAAGCGCGAAAGGCAACACGCGAGATATCGGACCAGGTCGACTCCCAACTCCGCGTCTTGCTGCGTGTCGAGCGGCTGGCTCTCGATCAACTACGGCGAGAGGGCTGGGTAATGGGGCCTGACTTCGGGGAGATCGCACAGCGGGTCGAGGTCGGCCTGGCGACGCTAAAGCGAAAAATCAGTTATGTGCAGCGTCTGGATGCCGCCCTGTGCCGGAGGGACACGCTTCTCTCGGAGCCCGTCTCACCCACGCGCTTCGATATCATCGAACGGAACCTGGCAGCCGCTTCTTCTGCACTCAAGAGCGGCCAACTGAGTGAGCAGGATTGGGTCTTCATCCAGCAGCGGCTGGAAGCAGCAGACAAGGCGCTCGGCGAGCCCACTCAAGAAGAGAAACAGGCGTTTGAAGCTATGCTCGTCCAGCGATGGAAGGCTATCAAAGATCATTTCGGTCTCGATCAAGCAAAGAACGAGCTGATCGTGCCGAACACACTCAAATCAATGGAAGGCTGTTTCCCGGACGACTCGCTCTTGCCGAAAGAAAATGGCGACCCTGACGGCACGCGTTGGGTCAACTCGATCGGCGCCGTCCGCGCTGATCTCCAATTGACGGCACTGGATCTGGTCCGCGAATTTCAATTCCTCGCTCCAGCGCTGACCAGTAAGAAATGGAGCGACGCCACAGAGTTGTTGACGGACTGGCTCGGCACGCCGGCTATCCAGAATTTCGGCGCCGCCCGCTCCCTGCTGCTGCAATTGGCTGAAGGCATCAGCGAGCAGGACATCGTCGACGCGCTGCAACAACAGCAGGCGCGAATCGAGCTGGATCCGCAGATCGTCAACCCCAACCAGACCGTACGTATGGGAGTTCGATTCCGAGATCCGAAGCTCAACGGGGCCGCCGCACGGGGTGCAATCGAGTGTGAATGGCATTTTCAGGAAACAATGGCAGCCGGCTTGATAAAAACACCCGGGTTCTTAAAGAGATTCTTAAACTGGTTGAAATCGAAAGATGACTCCGCAAACGAGGATGCAAAGCCCCAGGAACAAAAGGAGTGTGGATGGAAGATTCACCGCTACTTTGAACCGGATATTGCCGAGCAAACGATCGAGACGTACTTCTTTTATAAAGGCAAGCCCGTAACGATGAAGTCCGGCGCCGAGCCCGTCAAATGCACGAAAGTCGTATCGGTGCAGGAGCGAAGTCATCACCGGAAGGACAAGCGGGAGAGATGGCTCTGGCGTCCACTCCCCCAGGCGCTGCAACTGCTCGCGGCCCTGCTGGTGCCTCTCGCGGCGCTAGCATTCACCACGACCGGTGAAGGCACCTCCGGCCGCTGGTGGGACCTCGTCGGCCTCGGCTTCGGGTCGGAAACAATTCGCAACATCCTGAGCGGACCACAGAGCCAAGCTTCTAGCCAGCGCCAAGCTGGGCAAACTTAGGTCAAGGCTTAGAAGCGGTACATCAGTTCCAGGTAACCGAGCTTGGCGTCTCTTCCACGCGGGTAGATGAACTCTGTAACCGCCTTGCCTTGCGCGTAGCCAATGTAGCCGGTCAATGTGACGTCCCGGCGGGCGCGCCACTCGACGCTGGTATCGAACAAGTTGGCCAGGGACCGGTTGCCCGACGTGGCCCGTCCGGCGTAGCCGAAGGTCCACGGCTGGAAAACGCCGCCGCCGAGGTACCACAGGTCACGGCTCGAAGCCAGCCGCAGAGCATGAAATTCGCTGGAGACTGTCACTTTCGCGTGAGGCCGGAGGATGAGCGCGGCATTCAAGTCCTGGTTGTTCATCAGGTTGAAGAAGGGAAATCGCGCGAACGGTCGCGGCGTCGGGAGTATCTGGAAAAACGACCGATGCACCGAGTCGCTGGGATCGCCGTCTCCGGAACCACGAAAGAAACCTCCCCTTACCCAGGGCTTCAGCCGCTTCGCAATCCTCGGTTGAAAACCGGCTTCGAGAGCCAGCGCGCAGGCGCGATGGTCCAATCGTCCCCAGCGGCCGGTTTGGCCGAGGCCCCAGACCAGAACGTCAACCGTGCCAGGTTTGGTTTCGAGAGCGTGCAAGGAATGACCCCCGAAGCTGGCTACACGAATATTCGCCATGTCTGCCTGACGAAGCAGCACAGGGCGATTGTCCGTCTTCAATACTTGCCGCCAGTCGTGATAATGGATCGCGAATACACGAGTGTCGGCGTTGTGCCGCCCTTTGCCCCAAGGCTTGGTGAAGGAGGCATAACCAAACGCCGAGTTCGTCTCGCCCCAGCCATCCGTCTGGAAGACTCCCCGCGTAGGGATTGCGCCAACGAAAGTAAAATTGCCCGATGGCTTGGTGTACGAGTAATGCACACCGTCAAAACTGCGGCCGACGTGAGCCCATCCGAAATGTCCGATCAGGCGCATGTTGATGCGATCTCGCTTGAGCGCGGCGAGCGTCGCGTTTTTCGGCGCCAGCTCCGAGCCGTCCATAAACTCGAAACGGCCAACCTTCACGCGGTGCGCAGCGCCACGGGCTTTGAACTGTAAGAACGCCTGCTTGGGAAACAGCATCGCACTGTTTCGGTTACGATCATTCGCCAGAAAGTAGTTTGCCCCGAGACCGAGTTGCCCTTGCGCTCCCGGCGCCACCGCATTGTTTGGTAATCCCAGCAGGAATGGTACAGCCAGCTCGACCTGCCAATCCCAACTCTCGAATGACTGCGAGAAAGTGACGCGAAAGAGGTTCCCGGAATAGAGATAGGACGGATCGCCGGAGTCCGGCTGAAACCAGTCCCAGGCTTCCTGACGAGTGCGAAAGCTTCCTGAGACGGTCACCTTCCCAAGTTTGATGGCAGAAACTGCTGCGGCCGCAGCCGGTGCGGCAGGCGGTGGCGGCGCTGGGTTAGCAGTAGGTGGCGCGAGACTTTGTCCCGCAAGAGCGGACGCTACGAGCGAATAGAATGCGAGCTGGCGAATAGACACAGATTTCCTTTCTTCGTCGCGTCCCGCTGTTCCGGGCCGCCGTAAGTGAATTGTCAGCGAGCCGTCAGTTGCCGCTTGCGGGCAAGCGCAGCAGCGGAATGGTCGGCCGCATGGCGGACGAGAATACCCATCTTGGGGTGGGGTGGAACGACGTCGGGTTCCAGGCCGTGCTCGACCAGCGCGGCATTCATAATGGGACCGACTGACGCGATGACAAGGTCGTCGGCCAAAGCTTCCTTCACAGGCCGCAGCAGGCCCATCTCGGCCGCGACCTCAAACAGGTGAATTAATTGGATCGACGTCGTGAATACCACCACGTCGCAGGCGCGGGTCGCGATCCGGCGCACAGCCTCCTGCAACGCGGCGCGGTCGTCCGGTAGCGCCCAGCGATAGATCGCCACCGGCGTCACTTCGGCATCCAGCGCCTCCAGAGCGCTGATAAACTCCTCATTTGAACGCCCGTACTCCTGAATCGTGATGCGGCGCTCCGGGCGCTCAGCGATCACCGGAACAATCTCGCGCCAGGTGTTCGGCTCGGCGACTCGAATTTGCGGCTTTACGCCCAGATCGTTCAGGATCACCTGGGGTTTAGGCCCGCGGGAGACGATCGTAAGTCGCCGCAATGCTTCGACAAGCCGCTCCACTGGGAACCGGGTGAGCACAGCGTCCCGCAAATAACCCAGACCCACGCCCGTCATGAAAACCGCCATGTCGAACTCGCCGGAAAAAAGCCGCTCGGCCCAGGCGAATACATGGCCGTTGGCCTCGAGCGGAATCTCCTTGACCGATGGAGCGACGAACGGATCTCCGCCGTAACGCTGGATCAGCGCCTCCATCTCCTTAGCGCGGCGCGATTCCAACGACAGAACTCTCAGTCCCGCGAAAGACATTCCCGTATGACAACGTGCAAAAGCAAAGCATCAGGCCGAAGCTTCCACCAGCTCCGGCCGAACCGACAGCAGCACGACTCCTTCTTCCACTTTGACTTCAAACGTCCGAACCCGGCAGGCGCCCTCGTTGGCCGGTTTCAACACTCGGCCCGACGCAACGCACACGCGCCAGTTGTGCAGCGGGCAGGTCACTGCCACGGCTTCTCCCGCCGAGCTGACGATACCATCGGCGAGCGGGCCGCCCCGATGTGGGCAGCGGTTCTCCAAGGCGACGAAACGGTCCCCGAGGTTAAAGATCGCTACGGACACTTCACCGATCTGCACACTGCGGCCTTCGCGCAGGGGGACATTCTCGACGGGCGTGATCCGGATCCACTCGCCAGGCCCCATCAACTCCTCTCCTCCCTCATCGTCTCCATTGGCTGAATCTTTACAAACTGTGTCGTGCGCGGGCTGCGCCGCTCAAGCCAAGCGTCACTCGACCGCGCCTTCGATTTGTGTAGCCGGTCGAGCAACCCCTCTCGCACCTCCTCCGGTGCATAAGCCGTCTCCCGGCGAACTTTTTCGATCCCCAGCCGCTCCACGAAATCGTATGTACGTTCCAGGTAGTTCGCATTTTCGCGGTAATACTGGAAGAATAGCTCCGCACCCTCCAGTGCCTGTTCCGACGTCTCGACCGTGATCAGCAGGTCAGCCTTTCGCACTCCCTTGCCGGCCGCTCCTCCTACCACCACCTGCCAGCTCCCCTCTTGGCCCACCAGGCCGATGTCTTTCACCGTGGCCTCGGCGCAATTGCGCGGGCAGCCGACGACGCCCATCTTCGTCTTGTGTGGCGTATACAGGTTTTCGAGGCGGCTCTCGAGCTCGATGCCCACTTTGGTCGAGTCTTGCACGCCATACCGGCAGAACTCGCTGCCGACGCAGGTCTTCACCATGCGGACGCCTTTTGTGTATGCCTGTCCGGAAGGCATCCCGAGCTCCTCCCATATCTTCGGCAGGTCCTCTTTGTTTACGCCGAGCAGGTCAATGCGCTGACTTCCAGTAACCTTGACCATCCGTACTTTGAATTTCTCGGCTACGTCGGCGATCCGCCTCAGCTCGGCAGGAGACGTCACCCCGCCGCGCATGCGAGGCACGACGGAGAAGGTCCCATCCTTCTGGATATTGGCATGGACCCGATCGTTGATGAAGCGAGCCGAACGGTCCTCTCCGTGTTCGCCACACCAGACCATATCGACGATGTAACTGATCGCGGGCTTGCAGATCTCGCAGCCGATACTGTTGCCATAGACGTCCAGCACCTCCTGTACCGTCTTCAGGCGCTGGGAGCGCACGATCTCGCGCAGCTTCTCCTGAGGAAACGGGACGCAGTCGCAGAGCACCTTGACCCGGTCTTCCTGAAACTCCGGAGCCACTGCGCGCAGCAGACTCTGGCAAAGTACAGTGCAGCTTCCGCACCCGGTCGAGGCACGCGTGCGGTCTTTCAACTGCCCAAGAGTCGACAAGCCATGAGCGTGAATCGCCTCGATGATGGTCCCTTTGGTAACGCCCATGCACCCACAGACCGTCTCGCTGTCCGCCAGTTGCGCGACATCGAATCCACCGTCCGGCGGGGGAGGCGGCGTGAGGAGATGCCGCCGCTGGGAAGTGAGGTCCTTCGACGAGCGCAGCCACTCCATGTAACGGTGGTCATCACCGGTCTCGCCTACCAGGATCACGCCCTCCAGGCGTCCATTCTTGAGAACCAGTTTCTTGTAGACGCCAAGCGACGGGTCCTCGAGACGGACAGCTTCAACGCCCGGTGCACTTTCGTCGAAGTTCCCGGCGGAGAAGACATCAACGCCGGCGATCTTGAGCTTAGCGGCCGGGACCGAGCCGGAGAACTGCTGGCCGCGATTACCGGTGATTGTCGCGGCGAGCGCTTTGCCCTGTTCGAGCAGCGGCGCGACCAAGCCGAAGATCTGTCCATTGTGTTCGGTGCATTCGCCGACGGCAAAGATATGTGGGTCCGAAGTCTCCAGGAAGTCATTGACGACGATGCCGCGCCGGACCGTGAGTTCCGCCTTGATGCCTAGATCGACGTTCGGCTTGATCCCTGCTGCAATCACGACCAGGTTGGTTTCGATCGTTGTCTCATCGCTGAAGCGAAGACCCTCGACGTGCGAGCCGCCAATGAGGGCGGCCGTGCTCTTGTCGCACAGCACGCGTACGCCGAGCGCTTCGATCTTGCGCTGGAGGTAAAGGCCGCCCGTAGAATCGAGCTGGCGTTCCATCAATGTGGGCGCCAGGTGAACCACGGTCACCTCGCAACCCTGCACTTGTAAGCCACGCGCGGCTTCCAGGCCGAGAAGCCCTCCACCGATCACCGCAGCCTTGACTCCGAGTCCGGCGAGCTCGATCAGCCGGCGGGCGTCGTCCATGGTTCGAAAAACGAAGACACCGGACTTGGCCACTCCCTCGATGGGCGGAATGAAGGGGGAAGATCCGGTCGCGAGGAGCAGCTTGTCATACGGTGTGACGCCGCCGTCGGCATCGGTCACTGTGCGTGCTGCCGCGTCAACGTTCACGATCCGCACTCCTAGTCGGGCCGTGATGCCGTTGTGGCGGTACCAGTCGATGTCGTTCAGGATGATGTCCTCGAACTCCTTTTCACCGGCCAGGACGCTGGACAACAGGATGCGGTTGTAGTTGACATGGGTCTCGTCGCCGAAGATCGTGATATCAAACTTGGTCGAGTACTTGAGGATCTGCTCGACGCAGGCGACGCTGGCCATGCCGTTGCCAATGACAACAAGGCGTTCCCTCATGCGACCTTCTCCTGGGCAAACTGCTTGGTGTGGTGCTCGAGGAACCGGATGATCTCGCCGCGGAGCCGGAAGTATTCCGCGTTGTCGGTAACGGCACGCCTCTGGCGCGGGCGTGCCAGCGTCACTGGGAGTTCCGTCCCGACCCGGGCTTCCGGCCCATCGGTCATCAGGATGATACGGTCGGAGAGATACAACGCCTCGTCGATGTCGTGCGTCACCAGGACGACGGTCTTGCGGTCCTTCTCCCACAATTCAAGGACAAGATCCTGCAGCTCGAAGCGTGTGATCGAATCGAGTGCGCCAAACGGTTCGTCGAGTAGCAGGAAACGCGGATCGAGGGCGAGCGCCCGGGCGATCGAAACGCGCTGCTGCGTTCCCTGGGAGAGCTCGGCCGGAAGCTGCCCGGCAAACTCGCCCACGCCAACCAGCGTGAGGTACTTCATCGCGAGGTTCTTCTGCTGCCGCCCGGAGAGTCTCGGGTGCGCCTGGCGAGCGGCGAGCAAGACATTTTCAGCAGCGGTCATCCAGGGCAGCAAAGACGGCGACTGAAAGACCATCGCCCGCTCGGGTCCGGGACCCGAAATCTCAGCGCCATCGATGCAGACTCCGCCAAACGTGGCGTCCTGCAGCCCGGCAATGATCGAGAGTACAGTCGATTTGCCGCAGCCGGAGTGTCCCAGCAGCGATACGAATTCACCAGCCTGAATGCGCGCATCAAAATCCTTCACGGCTGCCAGTGGACCTGCCGGCGTGTCGAAAACCTTCGTAAGCGATGTGATTTCGAGCGGACGCTGAGTCATAATCTAAGCCTCCACCGGGACCGTCCGCGACACAGCCATCGAGTCGCGAGGCGACGCGCTCCTGTGTCCCGCGGCGCCCGCCGACAGGAACTCACTCAGACGCGCGCGCACCCGTACGGATTGTTCGTCATGCAGCAACAGGTCGGCGGCGCGGGGGCGTGGGAGAGGCACCGGCACGGCCGAGCTCAGAGTGGCTCCGGGTCCGCGGCTCAGGGCCAGGATCCGATCCGACAGCAGGATCGCTTCGTCGACGCTGTTGGTGATCATGAGCGCGGTAACCGGACGCGCGGCGGCTTGACACAGTTTGATGAGCTCCTGCTGCAGGGTCGAGCGCGTTAGGGCGTCCAGCGCGCCAAACGGCTCGTCGAGAAACATCACTCGTGGCTCAACGGCAAAGGAGCGTGCAATAGCTACCCGCTGCCGCATCCCGCCCGAAAGCTGGCTCGGCCGTTTTGCCGCCGCTGCGCCGAGACCGACCAGTTGCAAGTACTTCTCCGCCTGCTCCCGCTGCCGCGCCTTAGGCCACTCTGGGTAGCTGGCCTCGACAGCCAGCCGCACGTTTTCGAGCGCCGATAGCCAGGGTAGAAGCGAATAGTTTTGAAAGACAATCGAAGCTTCGCCCAGAAAGTCACGCACCGGTGCTCCGTTGAAGATTACATGGCCGGCTGAAGGCCCGATGAGCCCACAAGCGATCTTCAGCAGAGATGTCTTGCCGGAAGCCGACGTGCCGACAATAGACACGAACTCGCCTTCCTCAAGGGAGAGGTTCACGTGCGTGAGCACGCAACGCGGGCCGTAAGACTTGGCGATATCCTGGAGTTCGATCAGCGCCATGATCCCTTCCTACGCCGCCCGCAGTCTCGCTTCCGCGAGCCCCATCAGCCGGTCGAGCGCGAAGCCCACCAAACCGATTGTCAGAATGCACAGCAGGATGTGCGAGTAGATCAGGCTGTTGTACTCCTGCCATAGAAATCCCCCGATACCCGGGGTGCCGGTCAGCATCTCGGCAGCGACGATCACCAGCCAGGCTAGTCCCAGGCTCAACCGATACCCCGTGAACATATAAGGCAACGTTGCCGGGAGCCACACCTTGGTAAAACGACGCCATACTCCCAGCCGCAGCACTTTCGCGACGTTCAGATAATCCTGAGGAATGTCGCGCACTCCGTGCGCCGTGTTGATAACGGTGGGCCACATCGAGCACAGCGCGATCGTAAATAGCGCGGCTGGTTCGGACTGGCGGAACAGCACCAGCCCCAGTGGAAGCCATGCCAGCGGTGAGATCGGGCGCAGCACCTGGATTGTCGGGTCGAAGATCTTAAAGAACATCTGCGATGAGCCGAGTAGAAAGCCCAGCGGAGTGCCAATCAAAATCGCCAGCAGGAACCCTTTCGCCACGCGCACTAGGCTGTAGGCAGCCATGCGTCCAATGCCCTGGTCCATCTCCCCGCGCTTGTCCCAGGGTTGCAGCACGTAGAGTTTACTCTCCTCCCACGTTTTGGATGGTGAAGGCAGGTCCGGCGCAACAGTCGCACTGAGCAGCGACCAAAGTCCCACCAGGCATGCCGCCCCAACCAGCGAAAACAACACGTTGATTACGATTTTTTTCATTCGTTTCTTCCTGGCCCCTAACCAGCGATGCTGTCCACCGGGAACGATCTGGCGTACTTCTCGGGTTCCTTGGGATCAAATGTGCTGTCGAGCAACTTCACCGGCTGCATGTCCTGGGATTTGATCACCACACCCATTTCCTTCATGGCTTCGAGGTAGATGTCGGGACGGAGAACGCGATCCACGATCTGCTTGTAATTAGGCGCGGCCGGCACCATGCCCCAGCGCCGGAACTGGCTCAGCCACCAGTAGCCGTACGACTTGACTGGCAGATTGCAGTTGCGCGCCGAAAAGATCATGTAGTTGAAGTCTTGCTCCTTGACGCCATTGCCATAGTCGTACTTGCCCTGCAGCCGGTCCAGGATGATTTCCTTTGGGCAATTAATGTAGGTAGGACGGGAAATCACTTCGGCCACGTGTGGGCGGTTCTCCATTTTGTCGTTGTACTGGCTGGCCAGATGAAGGGCCTTGAGCACGGCCTTCACGGTCTTCGGATTTTTCATCGCGAACTCTTCCGAGAAGGCACAGACTTTCTCAGGATGATCCGGCCACATCTTCTGCGTCGTGATGACCGTGAAGCCAATGCCATCTGCGATCGCGCGCAGGTTCCACGGCTCGCCGACACAGAAGCCGTCCATTTTGCCGACCTTCATGTTGGCCACCATCTGCGGCGGCGGAATGGTGATGAGGCTGACGTCCTTATCCGGGTGGATGCCGCCGGAGGCTAGCCAGTAGCGCATCCACATGGCGTGCGTGCCGGGAGGAAAAGTCATCGCAAAGGTCATAGGCACACCGGATGCCTTCGCCTTGTCCGCGATCGGTTTGAGGTCCTTGGCTGTCTTGACGGATTTCAGTGCCGCGTTCAGAGTGATGGCCTGACCGTTGCGGTTGAGCAGCCAGGGAATGATCATCGGTTTCACAGGCGAGCCCAGGAGCCCCATCGTCGAAGCGAACGGCATTCCAATCAGCATGTGGGTGGCTTGGTTTTCGCCGAGCGACAATTTGTCGCGGATTACCGCCCAGGAAGCTTCCTTCGAAACCACCGAGTCGATTCCGAACTTTTTGAAATAGCCAAGCTCGTGAGCCATGACGATCGAAGCATTGTCCGTCAGGGCAATGATCCCGAATCGCATGCTCGGCCTCTCCGGAGCATCGCTCGCGTATGCCACACCGGCCCAGCCAGCGGGTAGACCGGCAAGGAGACGGGACAAAGGAGTTGCCGCCCCGGCCTTCTGAAGCAAACTACGTCGATTGAATTTCATCGTTTCCCCTCCCGATCTGCACCGGTGGTGCAAATCAGATACACCTTTCCCGTATCGCCGTGAGGCTCTAGTCAAACAACGAGACCTGACTGGGGTCAGTGGTGAGCTGGTCGCACCCTAAGGCGACGGGAAGGAGGGAAACGGGCTCCTGTTGTCAGCGGAACACCGGCCGGAAACCCGTTCGTTTGCCGCGGTGATTACCTGGTACTCAGTATGGGATCAATCGCGGCGGCTGTAAAGATCCAGCCCCACAAATAATTTCGATGGGCTCTATCAGGATTGGCGGAGCGCAGATAACTCCTGCCAGCTCAGGCTCCTGCAAGCCAGCGTCAGGTCGGCGGCAGCTACCCGGCGGCGCTGGTTTTCGTCGCAGGACGCTTCCGCTTTGGTGGTCGCTGAGGCGCCGGTAGCGGTGGGATCTCTTCCGCCACCCATTCCCGCCCGTCCCGTACTTGGTCAAAGAAATCAAATACTGCGGGCAACGACGCCGTCCCAATTCGCGAGTGGTTATCCGGGAATTCCTTGTAGATGAAGTTCGGCAGCAGCCGGGTCGCGTGCTGCGCGAATAGGCGGCCCATCCGTAAGGTAGCCAACCAATCCCGCCTTCCCTGGACGTACAGTACGGGCATTCCGCGCTTGTTGTCGAGCGGCAGAACGTTCACCACGTTCCGCTGTCCGCTGAAGGCCGATCCGACCGCAGCTAGTCCGGCAAATCGGGCTGCGTGCCGGAACCCGATCTTCCAGGTCCCCACGCCACCCAGTGAATGACCTGTGAGAAAGATCTGATCCTCGCGGATTGGGTAGATCGCCATCACTTGTTCCACCACGTCCAACACATCTTTCTCCGCCGCGCCGATATAGCGGCCGGAAGGAGCTCGGCCCTTAGGCGCCGCCACGATGTAACCTCGCTGCTGCGCTTCGTGATGCAACACTTTTGTGCCGTCCTTGGTGACATACCGGTCGAAGTACGTGTTCTCGTCACCGGAGAGTCCGTGCAACACGATCATCAACGGATACGACTGCTGACGATCGAACCCCTCCGGCACAAATATCCGGTAGGGCTGGAGGGTGCCATCCACTTCAGATCGGTACGCCATTCGCATGTCGCCCGTCCGCGTCTCGAACGGATCCTCGCCGCTGCACAGCGCCTCAACCAGTTGCTCGGCGAGAACCAAGTCTTGTGGCATGTTGAGTTTCGGCAGTCTCTTCCGCGGACGCGGTTTCTTTGCGCCCTTCTTAGCGGCTGCCGGATTGCTTATCGGAGGATTCCGCATTCCATAGGCTCGCTCCAGAGCGTCCACGATGTATTGGCTGGTCTCTAACGCCGCGTGCTGGGACGCCGTCTCCGGCTCGACTCCGGCCATTTGTTCGCGCAGGCTGCGCACACGGCTCGGAATTGTCTGTGCAAGTACAGAAGCGGCCAGAGCCGGGACCAGGATCCAGCGCATAAGCTGTCAGTATAACCTCTGACAGATGCTAGCCGGTGGGGAGGCCTCACCCGCGCGCTCTCACCGGTCGCGCCCTAAGCTCAGGACGAAGACTACGCGAAAATCGACCTCACACTATTTGCGGCGTCCGCTTCCATTGCCCCGCGATTTGAAGAACTGCTGCATAGCCTTTTGGGTCTCTCCGACAAGCTTTCGAAGTTCCTCAGTTCCCTCCCGCATCTCCTTGATCGCCCGGTCGTTCTCCTTGATCCTGCGATCGATCCGCCCGAAGGCCCTCACTCCTACGTGCACCAGCTTCTCGAGTCGATCGAGACGCCGGTCCGCTCGGTCCATGCGAACCTCCGTTCGCTGCCAGCGAACATCCTCCTGCTGCCAACGAGCTCGGTCTTGCTCCCAGCGAGCCTCAGCCCGCGCAGCCTGCTCCAATAAGAACTCCATCGTCCGCTCGACGTCCATTGCAATCCAATTCTATTCTCCGCTCACGGCTCCTTCCGGCAAACCTCTCCGATCACCTTCAGCTTCTCGTCGCTCAAATACCCATACCGGTTCACCCACACACCATACTGCGACGCCTGCCATGCGACTGCGATCCTACGCCGGAAATCACTCACTGGACCATACCCGTGCGCGAGCGCGTAGACTGGCACGCGGCCGGCCTCTCTTTGCGCCTCGACGATCTTCCGCATCTGTGCACGCGGCCCGACTGGATGCGGTTCCTCCGGCTCGGGGTATTTGTAATCCCGCAACGAGGGCAACCCCTCGTCGTCCGCGATGTCGAGCCAGCTTACTAATGTCCGCGTCAACAGCCGGTCATTCAGATTCGGATTTGCGCGCATAAGGGCGTCCCCATAGAAACGCAACATCACCGGCCAGTGCATCGTGTAGAGTTTCACGCTAATCGCCGAACTGTGCCGCGCCGCTCGCGCGTAATCCATCCCTGACGCAAGCGACCAGGGTGGCGGAAATGCGTTCGGTGCCAACTCCATCCTCTTTGCGCCTGCTTCGTCCATTGTCTTGCGGAACGATCCAAGCAGTTCTTCTATGAGACTCGCCTTGAAACGCAACCAGTTCAGGAGTGCGGGAAGCTCCGCCAGCAGGCGTAACAGCCGGTGCCGGCCCGCGTCCTTTTCTGCCCAGGCATACAGGTCTTCATCCTTCAGGCTGCCGTGCAATTTCTTATATAACTCGAGCGCCGCGCTCTGCATTCGAGCAAAATCGAAGCTCAGCCGCTGCGCTGCCGCCTCCGCGTGGGGGCAGAAATCGAGGAACACATCATCCAGAAAATACGGCGGATACTCCGGCCAATCCACGCGAATTCCATCGATGTCTGGATAGGCGGCGACCACATCTCGAAGAAGCGCATTGTGATACGCCAAAATATGTGGACTCGCGAGCGATCCGTTGTTCGCGAGCCGCTGCGACGGAAAACGCCCGTCCGGAAGCTGCGGCCGGTCATGCTGCTCAGGACCTCCAAACTGTACACGATACCCCGGCGGAATCGCTGCCTGTACCTGAAGGTACACCTTGAGATGCCGTGCTTGTGCCGCCCGAAGGAACTGCTTCAGTCTCCCACCGTGCGCTTTGGTCAACTCGTTCGGTGGAGCTGGTTGATAGCGTAGCCCCTTGTAGAACCGCGTATCGGGGGTGAAGCTCGGAGCCGTCGTGACCCACAGTTCACGCTTACCCCACAATGGCCGGTCTAGTAAACGTACGCTGCCGGCCCCCGCATCAATCGGCGGTTCGCGCGACCCGCTCTTTGTATCCGCGGGAGCCATCACATATGGAGACGAGGCCACGGCGGTCGCCCCGGCTTTATAGATGAGATTGTCGAGTACCGGCTCGATCCCTTCGTTCTGGATATATTCGGGCATCACCGTGATTCCGACGAAGCTGCGCGGCATCCTATCTCCTTCAGCTAGAATTGCACCCATGCAACCCAGAGGCCTTCTCAAGCATATCGTGGGCGCAGTAGAACCATGACCTCCGCCAACTCCGAATCTATCGGACTCCACAAGTGCGAGATCGAAACCCCCGCGCTCTGCCTCGATATCGCTGCCTACCGTCGTAACGTCGATCGAATCCTGCAATTCCTGCGTGGCCGGAACATCGCCTGGCGCCCTCATATGAAGGGGCAGAAGGCGCCCGAGCTTGCGCGTCTTGCCATCGACGCTGGTGCAATCGGTGTCACCTGCGCCACTCTCTATGAAGCTGAAGCGATGGCCGAATCTGGCATTCAAAGCATCCTGCTGGCGCATCAAGTCGCCGGCGAGCGAAAGTCCCGGCGCCTGGCGCGGCTCCAGCGCAAAGCCGTGGTGATTTCCGCCACGGACAGCCTCGATCATGCGTTGTTGCTCCAGAAAGCCGCCTTGGCCGAAGATGTCAACATTCCCGTGGTGATTGAACTCGACGTCGGCATGAACCGCTGTGGCGTTGTGCCAGGAAATCCCACGCTGCAACTAGCGCGGACGGTCCAGAAGATGGACGGGTTGCGACTGGCTGGACTCATGGGATGGGAAGGGCACATTCTCAAGTTCGATCCGGCCGAGAAACGCGATCGCGCCCGGACGGCAATGACCGCGCTCGTAGAGAATGCAGATCGATGCCGCCAGCAAGGACTGCCCATCGATATTGTCAGCGCTGCTGGAAGCGGAACGTTCCTCGTTTCCTGCGAGACGCCGGGTATCACCGAAGTCCAGGCTGGCGGTGCAGTGTTCTCCGATCTGAGCTATCAGAACTGGGGGCTCCACCACGAGTTTGCTGTCACCGTCGTGGCGCGGACTGTCAGCCGTCCTTCGCCCACGCGCGTCATCGTGGATGCCGGCTTCAAGACTATGAGTTATTGCCATGGAATGCCGCGTCCTATCGGTCTGGAAACGAAGTCCGTAGGACTCTCCGCTGAGCACGGCACGCTCGAACTCGAACAGCCATCCGATACTCCCCACGTCGGTGATACCGTCGAGTTCATCCCCGGTTATACGGATTCCACCCTCTGCCTCCACGATGAAATCTGCGTCTTCCGCGGTGAGCGCGTGGAGGCTGTCTGGATCATCCCCGGCAGGTCTGGCCGACGATAAATATCGTAGGGCGGTTTAAGGCGCTTCCCTTCACCCGCTAGGTAGATCCCCGAACCGGAGAGCTCTAGAAAGATCGATGAGCAAGGCATGGCCAGCTTTGCAGTTACATTGTCGCTGGCATTGCTGTGCCTCTCGCCTGCGCGGGGGCAAAGTGTCAAGAAGCTATCCCAAGATCGTGTTCACCGGCTCATCCTGTTTCCCTCGACGCCGGGTACGCGGGAGTTGGAGGAACTGCGGAATCGGGGAGCACGGGTATTGCAGCACGTCCCCGAAAACGGTTGGATGATCTCCGCACCAGCAGATATGAACCTCGAAGGACTGGGATTGGCGGTGCCGGAGTTGATGACACCCGAGCAGAAGTGGAGCCGCGCGTTGCAGCCTGTCGGGTCCCCAGTCGGCATTCTTGAAGACTCCGGCGGGAGCCGCTTCTTCCTGGTCGAGTTCTTTCCGGACGTTGAGGCTCCGGAAGGGCGGGAAATCGTGTTGCGGGAAGGCCTTCGCATCCGCGAACACCCCAACCTGTTGGACTGGCACCTGGTGGTGGAAGGAAGCCTGGAACAAGCACGCGGGCTCATCCTGTGGGACGAGGTCGCTTATGTCTTCCCTGCTTCCGAGGACCTGGTTCAGGGCAAGGCCGTGCGCGCTTGTATCGGCGCGGTCTCGATTCACGGCATAGTTGGGCACTACATATCGAAGGTGGGAGAAGGATGGGACGGCCCGGGAAAGGGCTCCGCGGACTTAGGATACTCGATTGGCGGTATCACAAACAAGGTTGCCCAAGACGCGGGTCTGGAGGAGATCCGGAGGGCCCTCGCTGAATGGTCGAGATACGTCAGAGTGGACTTTCAGCCACGTGGCAGCGCCGGCGACCCGCGGAATCTGCATATCCTGTGGGCCTCGCGCAGTCACGGGGATCCGTTCCCCTTCGATGGGGCCGGTCGTGTCTTGGCGCACACTTTCTATCCCTCCGCTCCGAACTCGGAGCCAATTGCGGGGGACCTGCATCTAGACGCTGACGAGGACTGGAGGATCGGGCAGGACATCGACATTTATAGCGTTGTGTTGCACGAACTGGGCCACGCGCTCGGGTTGGGACATTCGGATAAACCCGGCGCTGTGATGTACGGCTATTATCGGCGCGCAACGGAGCTGATGGAAGAGGACATCAGCGCCGTTCGTGAGTTATACGCTGCGCGCGAGACAAACGGCGGTACACCCACGACTCCGCCGCCCGCGCCGCCGACAGCCCCACCCCAGGCGCCACCGCCTCCGCCCACTCCCAATCCTGAGTTCGATACGACTCCTCCGACGATCCGGATCACGTCACCGTCAGGCAGTAGTGTGCTGACTTCGGCGCCAGCGATCACGCTGCGTGGTACGGCCAACGATAACATTGGCGTGCGGCAAGTGATCTGGAACTCCAATACGATGCCGGGTGCGGTGGCGCAAGGCACGGCCGAATGGACCGCACAGGTCCCGCTCCTGGTCGGGTATAACTACGTCACCGTTCGCGCGATCGATGCGGCTGGGAACGGTGGATGGCGCACGATTGTTGTGCGCCGGATGTGAGTGCCCTACCTACTTCCTCAGGAACTCCTCGACCGGACGAAAATAGTCGAGCAGGGCACGTGAGCTGATGTCCTCTCCCGTTTTCTCGCGGATCACCTGACGCCAGTCCCGCGTTGCGCCGAGGCTCAGAATCTCAGTCAGCCACCTCCCGACTTCCTTATTGCCGTAGTAGTTGCACTCGCGCGGATCCTGCTTAAGGATCTTGCGCGCGATGTGGTCATGCAACTGGTATTTGATCAGATAGGCGAGCGCGTAGTCGTAGTATTGGGCGGGATCGTCAATGATGTGCGTCTTGGTACAGGCGTCACAGAATTCTTCACCACGGGGAGCCGGAGGCTCTATCTTTTGATACTGTCCGACGATCTCCCACCAGCGCTTGTTGAACTGATCCGGCGGAAGATTCTTCTCGTACAACTCATACTCGAAGTGCGTCATCGTGCCTGCCGACCACGGGAGGAACACGACAGCGCTCTCGAGCGCTTCGTTCAGCAGGTATTCGGTGGGGTTGATCTTGTCCTGCTCCGGCAGCAGTCCGATCTGGCGAAGATAGGGGCGTTGGCGGGACGCGATCCCGATGAGGTCGCCGACGGCTTCGTGAAAGGCGCGATTCATACCTTCGCGGAGGACGTGCGGCACCCTGGGATTCGAGTAGGCGATGTAATAGTAGATATGTCCGAGCTCGTGATGGGATGTCTCGAACCACTGGAAGTTCGGAATCACGCTCATCAGACTGCGAACGTCGGCCGCACGGTCGATGTGCCAGGCCGAGGCATGGGTGTTCTTCTTCCGCTTGGAACCGGGGGGCAACTCGTACAGATCGGATTTCTGCCAGAAGCTTTCAGGCAGAGAAGGCATTCCGAGCGAAGTGTAGAACGCCTCCGACTGCTTGACGATCCATTCCGCGGTCTTCCCTTTGAACAGGGGATCAAGGTCTACCGATTTGATGAGACCTGGCCACTCCTGCCCCCATCGGTTGGGGAGCCAGTGAGCCGGGATCTTTTCGGGGACGGCCTGTTTATAACGCTTGGCAAGATTGTGGCGGGTGTACCGGTGCAACTGCTCGTACAGCGGCATCAGGTCCGAGAACGACTTGTCCATCAACTGGACCATCTCCTGGACGGACATTCCGTAGTCGGCCACTTGCAGATGGAAGTAGGAGGAGTAGCCCAGCTCTTTCGCGACGCGATTACGCAGGTCTCGCACTTGGGCGAGACCTGTCTTTAGAACCGGGCCGGACTGTTTGGAGATCTCCCAATACTTACGGCGCTCGGCGATACTGTTGGAATCACTTCTCAGGACGGCGTCGATTTCGTTTGGAGTAACGACCTTATTGCACGGGCCCGCAGACTTCTCGACGCAGAACGTGAATCCATCCATCGCAGCAGCGAGTCTTGCTTCCGCCTGGATGCGGGCGTTGACGATCTCCGGGATTGTGCCCGGGGACTCGGCTGCGTTGAGCAGGATCTTGTCAAGCTGCCGGAACTCCACGTCAGAGAGCTCCTGCCGGGAACCGAGATGACGCCGCGCGGATTCGATCACATAGCGGCTTCCGCGGAACGCGGCCAATGCAGCGTTGGCCCCGATACGCTCGCCGGTATGCTGCTCACTGACATCGGTGGCGGCTTTCCATTCTGCATCGCCGGATGTGGAGTAGAGGCGCTGGTCGAGTTCGTTGTACATGCGCAGAAACTCCTGCGCCTCTGAGGAGGGACTTCGCGAAGACATAGCGCAGGAGGTCAGGAACAGAACTAAGACCGGAGACGCTAGGATAAAGAGAAACGAGATTGCGATCGACAGGACTCGCATCTCGTGTCACTCTATCAGATCCCAACAACAAGGTGAGTGGAATGAAATGCTGGCAAGTGGATGACTGGGGCGAGCCGGAAACAATGAAGCTGGCGGAGGTCTCCATCCCGCAGCCGGGTCCGGGACAGGTGCTGATCCGGAATCGCGCATCGAGTCTCAACTTTTTCGACATCCTGCAAATCCAGGGAAAGTATCAAGTCAAACCGCCATTTCCTTTCACGCCGGGCGCCGAGATCGCCGGCGTCGTCGAGAAGACCGGAGAAGGGGTGACACACGTTCGCACCGGCGACCCGGTGGTTTCTATTCCATTTCTGGGCGGGCTGGCGGAGTACACAGTGGCGCGGGTACGGGACACATTTCCACTTCCAAAGGGAATGAGTTTCGCGGAAGGAGCGGCGTTACCGATCGTCTATCAGACATCCTATTTCGCCCTGCGGGACCGCGGGCAACTCAAGGCGGGCGAGTGGCTGCTGGTGCACGCTGGAGCGAGCGGGGTGGGGATGTCGGCAATCCAGTTGGGACGGGCGTGGGGCGCGCGTGTGATCGCAACGGCGGGGAGTGCGGAAAAGCTTGCATTCGCCAGGTCGCAAGGCGCCGAAATCGCACTGGACTACAGCGCCGCGGGTTGGGTGGAGCAAGTGAAGCAGATCACGGGGAAGGGCGCCGATGTGATCTACGATCCGGTAGGTGGCGATGTGTTCGATCTATCGACCAAGTGCATCGCGCCGTTCGGGCGGCTCCTTATCATCGGTTTCGCCGGTGGGCGGATTCCGTCGATTGCAGCCAACCGGATTCTCTTGAAGAACATGTCCGTAGTCGGAGTGCTTTGGGGAAATCATGTTTCGGCGCATCCGGAATATGCCGCGGAAACGCACGCCGAGCTGGCGCGAATGTATGAGGCCGGGCAGGTACGTCCCGTGGTGGCTCATAGCTACTCGCTTGCGGATGTGCTGGCAGCGTATCGCGACATGGGAGCGCGGAAGGTGATGGGGAAAGTCGTCGTGGAGCACCCGTAGGGAAAACGTGGATTCATCTCTTTTTTACAGGAACGTAGCAACGCTGCATCTTTTTCGGGGTGGCATCGCCCTTCTGACATGCAAGTAAGACCTCGGACCTTCTTGGCCGGCCTGGGACGGCGCGACTTTCTCTTGGCGGCCGGCGCGATTCCGATGTTTGGGCAGGCTCCCGGGACCGTGCAATCGGACAGACCCACCGCTCCGCATGGCGCAATGGTGGGAGATGTTGTGCCGGGGCGCGCGATCCTATGGTCGCGTTCAGACCGGCCAGCGCGAATGGCAGTACGATGGCGTACCAGTCCGAGCGCTTCGTGGCAGCAACTGCCCGGCCCGCACTGTCTCGACATCACTGACTACACGGGACGCGTGGAATTGACTGGCTTACCCGCGGGGCAGACCATCGAGTATGAAGTATCTTTTCTTAGCCTCAGTTCGCCGCGCTCGACGAGCGATGCGGTATAGGGAACCTTCCGGACGCCGCCTGCTGAAGGCCGCGACGTGTCGTTTCTCTGGTCGGGCGATACGGCCGGTCAAGGTTGGGGAATCAATACGGACTTCGGCGGCATGCGGATCTACGAGGTGATGCGCCGCCGGCAGGCGGATTTCTTTCTGCACTGTGGTGACACGATCTATGCCGACGGCCCGATTCTCGCGCAGATGCGGTTGGCGGATGGGTCGATGTGGAAGAACACTGTCACGGAAGAGAAGTCGAAGGTGGCGGAAACGTTGGCTGAGTTTCGGGGCTGCTACAAATACAACCTGATGGATGACAACGTCCGGCGGTTCAACAGCGAAACCGCACAGATCTGGCAATGGGACGATCATGAAGTCACCAACAATTGGTCCGGCAGCAAGGACCTCACGGCCGATGCGCGGTACACCGAAAAGAGCGTGCCACTGTTAATAGCACGGGCCACCAAGGCGTTTCTCGAGTACGCGCCAATCCGGTTCTCTTCGGAGGAGACCGAACGGGTGTTCCGGCATATTCCCTACGGGCCGCTACTCGATGTGTTCGTGATCGACATGCGCAGCTATCGTGGTCCAAACACGTTCAACCGGCAGGAGAATGCTAGTGCGGACACTGCATTCCTTGGCTCGCGGCAGATTGAGTGGCTCAAGCGTGGACTGAAGGAATCGAAGGCGAGGTGGAAGGCGATTGCTTCCGACATGCCGATCGGGTTGATAGTGGGCGACGGCCGCGATTCCGACGGGCGCGACCGCTTTGAGAATCTTGCCAACGGCAACGGACCGGTACTGGGCCGTGAGATCGAGACGGCGGACCTGCTCCGATACATTCGGAACAATAACATCAAGAACACGGTGTGGTTCACGGCGGATGCCCACTACACGGCAGCTCACTATTACGATCCGGTGAAAGCTCGGTTTCCGGATTTTGCCCCCTTTTGGGAATTCATGAGCGGTCCGCTGCACGCCGGGTCGTTTGGCCCCAATTCAACCGACGACACATTCGGAATTCAGGTGATGTTTCAGAAGGCGCCACCGGCGGGCCAAGTGAATCTGCCGCCGTCCGCGGGACTGCAGTTCTTCGGCGAAGTGCAGATTTCGGCGCAGACTAAAGCGATGACGGTGATGTTACGGGACCTCCAGGGGATCGCGTTATACACAAAAGTTCTAGAGTCGGAATTCTGAACACCGGGTGGAGCGTGCCCCACGAAGGCGGGCTACCACGCAAGGCGAAGAGCCAACTGAAGAATTCGCGGATCGTACGCAACGGTGGAGCGCAGGAAGTTACCAGAAGACCGGTTCGCATCAGTCTCCCTTAGATTGACGCGGTTGAAGGCGTTGAACATCTCGAAGCGAAACTCGGTCTTGATACGCTCGCTGATCGGGAAGTGCTTGTGCAGGCCGAGGTCAGTAGTTGCGAGTCCCGGCCCGCGAAACACGTTGCGACCCTGATTGCCGTAGGTGCCGATCGCATTCAGCGCGAACGCGTCGCGATTCAGCCATTGCGCGATACGATCGCCGCGGGAACGGCCCTCGGGGAGGTACGGATTCCCAATGATGTCGGCTCGCTGGCCACTAGTTCCGCTGCGCGCATTGTCCACACCCGAGCCGATCGTGAATGGAAATCCCGACTGCAAGGTTACTATGCCGGTAAGATTCCATCCACCCAAAGCGAAATTAGCGGCGCGGTTATCAAACTTCACCGGCAACTGCCACAGCGATGACAGCGTGAACACGTGGGCGTGATCGAAATCCGAAAGACCCTTGCTGTACTTCAAATTGAACGGATTCGCGTGAGTCTGTCCGGTGGCCTTGTTAGCCGACCCGTCGTCTATGGACTTCGACCACATGTAATTGGTCAGGATCGAGAAGCCGTGCGAGAAGCGTTTTTCGGCGGTCAACTGGAGAGAGTGGAACGTCGAATTGCCGACGGGCTCGATGAGCGTTACGTTACCGAATGCCGGAAACAGCGGACGGCGCTGGTTTGTTGTAGCCGTTGTGGCGCCGGGAGCGAAGATAGCCGTATTCTCCTCGCGCAGTGAAACCAGGCGCGTTCCCTTGGAAGCAGCATAGGCCACGCGCGCGACAAATCCGCTGGCGACTTCACGCTCTACGGTCAGGTTCCACGATTGCAGATACGCATTGCGCATGTGCTCCTCATAGACAAAGGCAGTGTGCGGCAGCACGAACTGCACATCACGCGGCGGATTGAGTGGAGCCGGGAACGGATTGGTTGCGCCCGCGTAGGGATTGGTGAAGTCGTTCGTCTGGTTGCCAAACAGCGTCAAGACCGTGCCGAAGGGTCCCTGGTTGGCCTGCGAATTGGTCGAGATGGTATTGGTGCGATCGAAGAAAATTCCGTAGCCGCCGCGGAGGCTCGTTTTTCCGTCCCCAAAGATGTCCCAGGCGAATCCGAGTCTAGGACCGAAATTGTCCCACGCGGTGTTGTACCCGCCGTCGGGCAATCCTGGATCACCAGGATAAAGCACGCCGCGCGGGGCATTGACGTACCGTGTCGACTGCTGCCCTGGCCGCCACCCGGAGAGCTTCCCGAGCGTGTCGGTGTATGGGAAGAACGGATCCCAACGTACCCCAAGATCGAGCGTGAACCTCCGGGTGAGCCGCATCGAATCCTGGAAGAACAGGGAAAAGATGTCGAAGCGCGTGTTCTTGTACTCACCGATGCCTTGGACGAGCTGAGAAAACTTTCCCAGAAAGTAATCCGCCAGCGCATCGGTGGTGAACGGCGCGGAACCGTTCCATTGGAACTGACCATTGGCTCGGAAGTTATTGACGACGTCGCCCTTGCCGTAACCGTACTCGCCGCCAAACGAGATGTTGTGCTTGCCTCTGGTCCAGCGGGCGGTGTCGGAGATCTGGTACTCGTCACGGAAGAAATTGTTGGTGTCGCCGGTGTTGATCTGAAAGTAGCCGTTGACGGTCATGTGATACTGCGGCTTGTCGTCGTTGTACATCCGGATGCCCAATGCCGTGAGCGACTTCTCCGGGCCCACCTGCACGACCGGGCCATCGGTGTAGTTTTTGTTGAACATAATCGTGTTCAACAAGGTGGGGCTGACGGTATGCGTGTCGGTAACCGTAACGGACCAGTTGCGCCATTTGCGGCCGCCCACAGCCGTGAGATAGTTGCGTGGATCCAGAAAGGCTGGCTGCGAGGCCCAGCTTCTCCAGTAGCGTCCGCTGAGACGGTGTTTCGACCCTAACTGCTGGTCGCCGCGAACGAGAACCTGGTCATCATCAAAGCTCGATGGGATCTGAAAGTTCACGGTGTTTCCGGAGTCCGGCAAAGGGAGGTAGCTGTCTGCGATCGTCCGTGCGATCGGGTTGAATCGGGAAAGGGGAATCTGGTTGCCGGCAAAGGGAGTGTTCCCGTTGGGATCGTTCAACTGGCGCGGGAGGAGGCCTGAAAAGTCGCCGCGCTTCTGAGCCGCGGTCGGCACGATGCGGCTGGCCGCGGTGGGAGCCTGGCGGAGAGTGGTCTTCTGATAGCTGACGAAGAAGAAGCTCTTGTCACGCCCGTCATAGACTTTTGGAAGGAATACCGGACCGCCCGCAGTGAATCCATATTGATTGCGCTTCAATCCGTCGTCGCGTTTGACGCCAGGACTGATCGCGGGAGCGAAGAAATTAGCGGCATTGAGGGATTTGTAGCGCACGTATTCGAAGGCCGCTCCGTGAAAGCCATTGGTGCCGGAGCGCGTGACGGCGTTCACGATGCCGCCTGAGTTGCGGCCGAATTCCGCGGAGAAGTTATTGGTCTGGACGCTGAACTCCTGGAGTGCGTCCGGGTTGGGCATGGGGTTGGGTGCGTTGGAGTAGTGATCGTTGTTTTGCGATCCATCCAGCACATAGTTGGTCATGTTGGCGCGGCCGCCGTTGACCGAAACCGGAGTAATGCCGGGATACGTCGTTCCGCTGGTAACGTCGGCTCGGAAGTCGGCCTGCACCCCCGCAACCAGGCGCATCAACTGCGTGGGGTTGCGGCCGTTCAGAGGAAGCTCCTCGATGCGCTTCTGGTCCACCACGGTCTTTAGTGTGGCGGTGGTGGTGTCGACCGTTACAACATCCGCCGTTACCGACACAGTCTCCGCCGTTTCGCCAATGGCGAGTGATACATTGACGCGAGCGATTTCGTTCACCTGCAGGCGGATGGTCTTGGTTTCGAATTTCTTAAAGCCACTTACGGTGGCGGTGAGATCGTACACACCGATGGGCAGGGTTCGGAACCAGTAGATGCCCTGCTCGTCGGTACTCGATTTGAACTGCGCGTTGGTACCGCGGTTGATCACCAGGACTTCAGCGCCGGCCACGACCGCGCCGGTCGGATCGCTAATCGTTCCCGTGATCGCTCCGGTAACGTCGGCGGCGAACACGGGCGCGAGAGTAACTGCCACGAAAAGCAAGGTGCACAATAACATCGACCAACCTCCTTCGGCTTCTTGAGCGTCAGTATAACTGAACTTTGGCGGGCTTGCGCGGGACTTACTTCTCCGTTCTGGTGACAAGCTTGGCACTCGGTGTTGTGTCAGCGTCGAGATCGCCAAGGACAAACTGGATGCCTGCGAGAAAATGTTGGGCCATATGCGGCGTCATGAAGAATGTAGGATCATGTCCCAACGTGCAGTAAAAAACCCGCCCCTTGCCATAACTGCGGATCCAGCTAACGGCGTAATCGTGATCGGGCCTGAAGCATCTTGCGCATGCTCGCCCCTGGTTCATGTCCGTCTTGTCGACGTCGATGCTTAGCAGCACGTGTAACGTTTCGCGGGAATACGGTCCGGTTGGAAACCGGTAAAATTCATCCTCCTGAACCAATTCCCTCCCTTCGAACGCGGCGGTAAGGGGACTGGCCGGATCATCAACTTTTAGTGTTGCCCGCTCTGTGGGATCGCGATGGGACCCGCCTCTGGCGCCAATCATCTCGCTGAACTCGGCCCAATCCATCGAAGCATGGGTCGTTCCGTGGTGCCCGGCTAAACCGCCGCCCTCGCGGATGAAACGAGTGAGACCGTCACGTACATCCGGGTCCACAAAGATCATCCCGACCATGTTGTTCAGGTACACGGCGTCGAACTGCCGTATTTTCTCGAACTTTAGGTTCTCCAGATCGTTGCTGAATATCGCTTCGTAAGCGCCAGTCCTTTTGCCCATCAGTTCCAAGGCCAGGTTGGCATGCGGGATGGAACGGTGCCCGCCATACGCGATATTCAGATCCATGACCAAAAGCTTTCTGGGTTTCTTGGGTTTCGCGGCGGCCTGCTGGGGCAGGGCAGCCTCGATTCTTTCCCTATCCTTCGGCGCCACTCGATCGGGTCCGCGAATTGCCGTTGTGCGGGAGATTTGGTTGACTCGGTCAGCCATCACCGGTTGGAGAGCCTTCTCGAAACCTTGGATGGAAAGATCCGCAGCGCTGGTTGTGTCCACCGTGATGAGGGAGGGCTTTAGCTCCAGGCGGTACATATCGCGAAGAAATTCCGGCAACCCGGACTGGCCGGTACCCGGTACGCTTACGGCGAATACCCTTTCTTTGAGAAGCGCCAGCAAGTCCCGCGGTTGGATGCCCGCCTGCGACCAACTACCGAAATCAAGGTGCGCCCCGATTCGCTTGCTGCGGGCTTCCATTGCTTCGAGCAGATTCTTCGGATCGCGGTAGCCATCCAGGGCCGCCCTGACGCCGTACTCATTGGCCAGCTTGTCGATAATGGTAAGCGACGATGCGCCGGGTGCGCAAACAATTGTCTCAATGCCCAGGCTTTTCGCGAACTCAAATAGCTTGCGGAGAGCGGGCTCGTCCGGGTTAATCGAAGCAATATGGTAGACGGGCATCCGAACATTCAGCCCGCGCAATCTGTCCTTGACCGCCATCACCTCACCGGGCGCGAGATTGTAATCGAGATTCTTGGGAATTTCAGCACTGATCTTCTGCGCGCTGAAGCCGGCAATCGCCGACAGACCCATCTCTCCGGCTTTGGCTGCGGCCTCGGAAAGGGTTAGTTGCCGGAAGTTGCTGGCAGCGATACCCACCCTCCAACCTAGAACGGGCGCTGCTGCCGTGCGGATTCGCCCCCACTCGGGCAGGCGTTCGAGCGCTGGCGCCGCGCCGCCGGCCTGGCCCGGCGCTTGGTTGGGAACCACAACTGCCCCAATTGCGAGAAGGAAACTTATGGTGCGCATACTTGTTGCAAACCAGGATATCGCTTCTCGTCAGCGCCGAAAGCAGTACAGCGCCGATCGGGTGCGCACAAACAGCCTGCGACCCTCAATCGCCGGAGTGGCTAGTAACTCTTCCCCGAGATCGTTCACGGCCAGGACTTTCGGCTCGCCTCCGGCCGCCAACACCGTAACGACACCAGTATGACTGGCGATGTAGATGCGACCCCCTGCGGCGACTGGAGAAGCGTAATAGCGATCCGATGCGCTGCGCAGTCTTGACTGCTGGAACAGCTTTCCGGTTGCAGCGTCCAGAGTTGTGAGTACGCCGCTCTCGTTGATGAGGTACACCACGTCACGGTAAACCAGCGGCGAAGGAAGTTGAGGGATCGACCGCTGAAATTTCCAGAGCAGGCTCGCTGCGGTCCGATCACCCTCGCCACCGGCACGGAAAACCAACAGAGCGTTCTCGGCGCGCATCGTACGGCTATACTGCTCCCATTCCGCACGATCGAGCTTCCCGTCGCCGCTGAGATCGACGTATACAAATCCGCTCGCGCTATGCGGAGTTGCTTCGCTCTTCGAGATGAGTTTGTCTCCGTCCCGGTCCTGCTGCGCGATTAACTCGTCAAAGGGCATGACCTTGATCAGCCGCTCCGGGTCGTTTTCCGGAGTATTGAATCCATGCACAAACACTCGATCGCCGTCGATCACCGGGACCGATTTCATTTCCCCCGGCAATCCGTTCACCCACCAAGCGGACCGGCCCGTTCCTAAGTCGTATGCGTCCATTCGGAAGGACCCAGGGGCAATCACCTTTGGACCGCCTTTGAGCGGCTGATACAAGACTGGAGTCGAATGGCCGCTCAGAGCTTCCGGCCTCTCTGTTCGCCAGGCCTGGCGCCCCGTGTGCCGGTCGAATGCGGCAATGAAGGATCCTTTGCTTTGATCGCAAGCGAGGATCACCTTGTCTCCGGCCAGGATTGGCGAGGCCCCCATGCCATAGAGGTTGCTGAATGGTCCGAGCGGTTGCCGCCATTTCTCGTCGCCCTCTGCTGAATAAGCCAACAAGCCAAAATCAGGAAAGAACACGAACACGTCCTTGCCGTCGCTCGCCGGGGAAGGGGCCGCGGCGTGATTCAGTTTGTGCAGCTTCTCCGCCCGGTTCCTGCGTACGATCCGCCGCCACCAGACCTTACCGTTCTGCAGATTCAAACCATATGTGACCAGTTGCTCTTCCTCGAGCGCGGTGAGGAAAATCCAGCCGCCGGCCAGCACAGGCGACGACAGCCCTTCCGCGAGCGGTGTTTTCCAGGCCAAATTCTTCTCCGGACCAAATTCCACTGGTGGATCGGCGTCCAGAGCGACGCCGGTTCCATTCGGTCCGCGAAAGCGAGCCCAGTCTTGCGCAAGGCCAAGGGAACCGAGTAACAGGATGGAATAATGAACTCCGAAGTGTAAGTGCATTTGGTCGCCTACGTAAGTTTGACAGATGCCAGTTTGGCAAAAATCCGCGTGACGTCACCACTACGACCCCAAAGTTCAGGTGGATTAGGAGACGGATTCATGAGCCGTGAGAATAATGGTCGCTGGCGTAACATCAGGGCGCGGTGTAGAGAACCTCTTCCTTATTCCTGGTCACAAGAGCCCCGACCAATGCGCCCACTCCGGCGCCGAACGCGCCGAATCGGGCGGCATTCTCCAGCCGTTGCATGGCACGCGGGTTGTTCGTGTCGCCGACATAGCCGGCCGTTGCCATACCAATCGGGAAGCCGACTCCAAAACCGACCAGTGCGCCAATGAGCGCATTTCGCCCGCGGCGGCCCTTGCGCACCACGATTACACGGCTCACCTCCGGTTTTGCGACGCTCAGCGTTTTGTCTTTGGCTATCGAAAGAACCAGAGCGTCGACCGACCAGCGCTCGAGGTTGCCGAGCAAGGTATTACCGCTCCTGCGTTCAACACGGAGTTGCTCGCTCGAAGGGATCTGCTGGATACGCTCCCAGTCCGCCGCTGCTGCGATGCCGAAACAGAGTATTGGCAACGCAATCACTTTGTCACGCCGATAATCCTCTCAGATTTTCTTGATGGGCTCATGCGGCGCCAAGCCAGTGGAAGCCGGCCGCGGGATGAAGAACCGTGGCGCAGTCTTCGCCTTGCCGGCCGGCCGCACGTTCGCTCCTGCAAGCGGACCATCGCCAAGATCCTTACGGGCATCTTCCAACAGCGCTTGCAGCCGCTGGACTTCCTTCGCATGGGCGCTTCCGACATTGTGCGATTCCCCGGGATCGGCCTCGAGATCGTACAGTTCCCCGTTCGTATGCAGCTTCCAACGGCTGCTGCGCACTGCGCGAAGATCGGGCCCGGCGTAATAATAGAAGGCGCGGTACCCGGAGCGAGTGCCAGGTTTCCCAAACAGCACGGGGGACAAGTCCTTCCCATCGATGACGCGATCGTTCGGCGGTTCGCTCCCGGCGAGCCGCGCCAGAGTAGGTAGCACATCCATATTAGAGGCGATCTCCCCGCTGGCCTCGCCCGGATCGATTCTTCCCGGCCACCAGACAATAGCCGGAGTCCGCACGCCGCCCTCCCATGTACTGCCTTTGTTGCCGCGAAGCGGTTTGTTACTGGCGCGCGGAGTCCCGCCGTTGTCGGAGGTGAACAGTACAAACGTGTCGTTAGCGACCTTGAGTCTTATCAGAGTTTCCAGGATCCGGCCAACACTCCAGTCGCATTCCGCGACGGAATCCGCATAAAGTCCCTTACCTGTCTTGCCTTGGAACTTCACGCCCGCAAACAGGGGCGCATGCACTGCCGAGTGCGCCAGATACAGGAAAAACGGCCTATTCCGGTTCGCTTCGATGAACTTTACGGCCTCTTCTGTATAGGCCTCGGTGAGAAACGCCTGATCCGTAACTTCCCGCACGACCTTTGTGTCCCGTACCAGCGGCAAAGGCGGAGGAGGGTGATCGGCCCCGCGAATGATCTGCTGTTCTGGGCGCATGTCATTCGAGAATGGAATCCCAAAATAGGAATCGAATCCGTGAGACGTTGGCAAGAACTCCGGCTGGTCGCCCAGGTGCCACTTCCCGACACAAGCCGTTGCATAACCGCGATTCTTCAACAGGCGCGCCACCGTAATCTCGTCCGGATGAAGACCGTGAATGTCGCCCGGAAAAAGAACACCGTGCCAGGAGCCTCGTTCGAGTCCAACACGCTTTGGATAGCAACCGGTCATGAGCGCTGCGCGCGAAGGCGTGCATAAGGGTGCGGCATAAAAGGAAGTCAGCTTCCTGCCTTCGCGTGCCATGCGGTCGAGATTCGGTGTATAGTTCACCTCGGGATTATAGGGTCCGATGTCGGCGTACCCTAGGTCATCAATAGTGATCACCACGAAGTTTGACGAACGCCGGCGCTGCCCCTCCAGGTATGGGAGGCACGCGGATGCACCCAAGAACTGACGGCGGTTCATAGGCATCCCATGCTATCACGGCGAACCCGTGATAAATTGAGTATTCGCGGGGGCCGAAGGTCGTTTGATGTCACAGCAGCGTTACGAATTGAGGGATATCCTGGGCCGCGGGGGCATGGGTGCGGTGTATCGCGCCTACGATAGGGAAACGCGCCGCGAGGTCACGGTGAAGACGCTCCTGGATGTCGGCGATCGCAACATGCTTGACCTGTTTTACAAGGAGTGTCATGTCCTCGCGTCGTTGAATCATCCCAATATCGTCGACATCTACGATGTGGGTGAGATGGAATTCGAAGGCGACAAGCGTCCCTATTTTGTGATGCCGCTGCTATCGGGGGTCACGCTCGACAAACTCATCGCCGGGGCGAGCCCGCGGCTAACCGTGGACCGCATCGTCGAGATTCTGACTCAATCCTGCCGCGGCCTTCACGCCGCACACGAGCGCGGATTGGTCCACCGCGACATTAAGCCCTCCAACATTTTCGTGATGGATGACGATTCGGTGAAGATCATCGACTTTGGAGTAGCGCACCTCACCGACAGCCGCACTCTAACCACGGTCAAAGGCACGCTTCATTACATGGCGCCAGAGCAGATCCAGATGCAAAAGCCTACGGCGCTGTCGGATCTGTTCTCGCTATCGGTTGTCGCCTATCAGACTTTCACGCGCAAGAAGCCATTCGAGGCCGGGACGATGGATGAGACGATTCAGTCGATTCTGCACCTCAATCCGCCACCGGTTTCGGAGATGAATCCAGGTGTGAATCGCGGCATCAGCCAGGTGATCCACAAAGGGATGGCCAAGCAGCCCTGGCACCGGTTCACGACGGCGCGCGAATTCGGCGAGCACTTGCAAAAAGCGTTGCGCGGTGAAGCGATCGAAGCTTTCGATGACTCGAAGATCCTGCCGCGAGTCCAGAAGGCGCGGAGAGCCCTCGAAGCCGCGGAGTTTGAGTTTGCGAACGAAGTGCTATCGGGGCTCGAATCGGAGGGATTTCTGCATACCGAGATCGGAGCGCTGCGGCGCGACCTGAACCAGGCCACCCGCACGAAGAAGATCAACCAGCTTCTTTCCAGCGCGCGGCGGTTCCTGGAGGAAGACGAGTTCCAACTCGCTTTACAGAAGCTCCAGGAACTCAAACAGACCGATCCCTCGAACCTGGAAGCCGACGATCTGCGGGCGGAGATCGAGTCGCGGAAATCCGACGAGCAGGTGGAGCGATGGGTGCGGATTGCCCAGGAGCATCTGGGAAATCACGCCTACAGCCACGCCCGGCAGGCGGTCGAAAACGCATTGCAGGCCCAGCCGGACGACACCAAAGCTCGCAAGTTGCTGGCCGAGATTCAACTGGATGAGCAACAGTACAATCGCCTGCGGGCTGAGAAGGAGTCTCTGTATCACGCCGCGGTCGACTCGTGGCAGCGAGGCGACCTGACGACGGCGTTGAGCGGGATGGAGCGTGTCATGGACATTGACCGCCAGGCCCCGGGCTCATCGGGCGCCGGCAACTCGGCCGTCTACCAAAATTTCTATAACCTGGTGCGCACCGATCACGACTCGGTGGCGCAGGCCTACGAGCAGGCCAAAGCGATGGTTGCGGCCGGCAGCCATCAAGCGGCCCTCAGTCTTTGTGAAGCCAGCCTGGCGCGCTATCCCAACCACGCGATGTTCCAGGCATTGAAGATGGACGCCGAGGAGGGTCTTCGTCAGGACGTTTCCGCCTTTATCGCGCGAGTGGACAAGGAGGCCGAAGCCGAGCCGGATCTTGACCGGCGAGTGGCCATTCTGGAGCGTGCGCTCGGCCAGCGTCCCGGCGAGTCGCACTTCGAGGCAGCGCTGGCGCTGGCGCGTTCCAAGCGCGATCTGGTGCATTCCATCGTGACCAAGGCGCGCGGCTATGAAAACCGGAACCAGTTTTCTGAGGCAATCAGCCAATGGGAGATGTTGAAATCGATTTATCCGAGCTACCCGGGTCTTGAGTTCGAAATCGAGCGTACCCATCAGCGGCGGGAGTTGCACGCCAAGGATGAGGCGAAGGCGCGCTGGGCGGAGCAGATCGATCGCGCAGCGCACGCAGGCGACTTTGTGCGCGCGCTGGATCTGTCGGCGCAGGCGATGGCGGAGTTCCCGGGCGACCCGGAGCTTGCGGCGCTGGAGGATCTCGCGCGTCAGGGAGGGGAGAGGGCGGAACAAGCCGCCCAGAAGCTCGAAAAAGGGCGGCAGTTCCTGGAAATCGGCGAGTTGGATCAGGGCTTGGAGTTGATTCATTCCGCCTTCGAAATGAACCCGGGCGACAGTCGCTTGCGCTCCGGCGTGCTCGATGCGCTGTTGCACGGAGCGCGGTCCCTGTTCGACACCGACTGGAAACGCGCAGAAAAGCTTATCGAGCAGGCGCTTTCGATCGATCCTGACAGTTCGCCGGCGCGGAGTCTGCGCTCGCTGGTCCAGGACCGCAAGCGCGCGGAATTTATCGATCAATGTGTAGCGCGGGCGAGGCAATGCCAGGCGTCGGGCGACCTGGACCAGGCGCTGGCGGCAGTACATCAGGGATTGGCTGCCTACCCATCCGAGTCGCGCTTGCAACAACTCAAGGGAAGCCTCGAACGGAGCCAAACCGATTCGGAAAAGTCGCAAAAGCGGCTGCACGATCTGGAACTGATGCGCGGTATCGAGCGCCGATCGCGGGGATTATCGCACCGCAAGGAGTTGGAGCGGCTATTCGAGGAAACGATCGAGATCGCTCGTGCCCACATCGGCGACAACGACTTCGATGCGATCGTGAAGTTCCTGCGGGAGCAAGTGGACAGAGCTCCGGCGCGCGAACCGGAGACTGCGCCTCCGCCAGCGCCACAATCAACTACTCCGCCACCTTCTGCGACGCCGTTAGCAGCTCCCACTTCCGCACGGGCTCCGGTGCAACCCGTATCGGCGCCATCGCCGCCTCCCCCGGTTCCCGCGCCTACTGTAGTGGTGAAGGAACCCGAAAAGAAAGTGGAGCCCCCCGCGGTGACAGCGCCACCGCCGAAGCCCGCTCACCAAGAGAAGCCAAAGGCGAAGGAAAAGCCCAAAGCGGCGCCTCCTCCCGCGCCCACTATGCCCAAACCAGCGGCTGGATCGAAGACAGGACCGCTTGTCGCCGTGGGCGTCTTTGTAGTGGTTGTCGGATCCTTCTTCGCTTATCAGTTCTTGATCGCCCGGCAAGCGGCCGCGCCGCCGGTGCAACAGGTGCCCGTGGAGCCACCGCCAGTACCCGTCCCGGCTTCTCCGCCGGTTGAGCCACCACCTGAGGCTCCTCCGGTGCAGACGGAGCAACCGCCGGGTCCGGCGGCGGCTCCGAAGGGATCGATCTTGATCGCGGCTAATGAAGCCGGTTTCGAAGCATTCCTCGATGGCCAGAAGGTTCGCGTCACGTCCCGTCGGCCTGGGCAGTTCTATGTATACAATCTGACGCCCGGGAAGCGGGAGTTACGGCTCGAAAAGCAAGGCTCGCGGGTAGAGCCGGCGACGCTCCAGATCGAAGTGAGGGAAAATCAGGTGACGCAAGCGTCGTTCCGGTTGTCAGCCGCGCAGCAACCATTGCGAGTCGTCCTTAGGGGAGCGGTTGCCGGGACACAGGTGTCGGCGGGCGGCCGGAACCTGGGAGCTGTAGATCCGACGGGGTCGCTTGCGATCACAGATCTGGCGGCTGGCGATCATACTCTCCAGTTACGATTGAGGAACTACCGGCCGAAACAGGTGCAGGTCAGCTTGCGGAGTGGGGAAGTTGTGGTCGGGCCGCCGGACTCAGTGGTCGAGCGAATGGAAGGGATGATCACGTTCAATGGAGCAGAGCCGCGTAGTGGAATGTCCTTGCGCATTGACCAGACGGACGGAGAAATCCGCTACAGCGGACCCAATCCTATTCCTGAGCTGCCAAGGGAAGTACGGCTCCCTCCGGGAAGCTACAACCTGACGTTCGCCGCGCCGGGCTACGGGCCTGAGACTGTCCACGTGGTCTTGGTCGATCAGCGCACGTTGAACATGCCCGTGAAGCTGACTAGGCGCTAGCCGAAGTTACTGAGGCGCGCGCGTAAGCAAGCGATGAGGCTCAGTCCCCCATCAATTTGCCGTACGCCACCCAATCGGGATGGTTGTCGAACACCGCCTTCATTCCCGCCGTGATCGGGATCGCGAAGACGAGTCCTATGGTGCCCCATAGCGTACCCCAGAACATTAGCGCGATGGTCACCGCAAGCGGATTCAAGTGAACCCGTGAGCCGACCAGCTTGGGATAGAGCAGATTCAACGCCAGAAGGTGCAGGAACCCTACGACAGCGGCTATGACCAAATAAGAGGCCATTTTGTTGTGATCGGGCAAGGCGGCGAAGAAAGGTGGGATCATCGCCAGCGGCAGGCCGATATAGGGGACCAGCGAAAGAAATCCACTGAGCGGCGCGACGATCAGAAAATAGGGAACGCCGAAAAAGTAAAAGAAAGCTCCGCTGACGATCGTGAGAAAAATCCCGAGGACGAAGTTGCCGACTACATAGGCTCGCGCCATGTCCGCGATGCCTTGCCAGGAGCGGCCGGCGGCGTGACGGTCCGGTCCCTGGAAAAGTTGCAAGTAGGAGCGGCGTAAATGGTCGCGCCAGGAGAGCATGAAGTAAACCAGAAACGGAACAAAGCTCGCCAGCAGGAACAGATGATAGATCTGCTCCCAGTGCTGGTACACGTAATCCACCAACGGGGAACGGTCGGCACGAATTCGAACCTCCTGCACCGTTGGGCTAGGCGGAGGAGCTGCCGGCAAGGGCGGTTCGGCCGATCGGCGCCGGCGGGTGGGCGGCGATGGTTGGACCGGTGTGACCGGGTCCTGTTTGGTCGCGTCGGGCTGTCCGCGGAAACGGCGCGGCACGAGAATATCATAGGCGCTCCGTTCGGCTCTCTCGAGACGGACGACCGCTTCGTCGACGATTTCATTGATTCGGTTGGAGTAGTTGGGCAGGTCGTCCATCAAGTCGGCGACCTGCGTGTAGAGGCCGACGCCGAGCGCATAGAGAATGAGAAGGGCCAGCGAACAAACCACAAACGCGGCAACCGCTCGAGGCAGTCGCAGCTTCATGCCGAATCCCACGAACGGCTCGAGTAAGAATCCGATCGTGATCGCCGTGATCAGGGTGATGAAAAAGTCCCGGCCGAAGTAAAGCAGAGCGATAACGACACCGGCCGCAAGCAAATGCGAGGCCGGGTTGCGTTGCCGGATCTCGGTAAATGACGAAGGTAGCACCGACACGTCGCTCCCCCTGCTATTTGTAATCTAGCATTCGAAGGCAGGCCACCGGAAACCAGCCCCTATAATTGAGAAAGGTGGGCAGTTTAACCTGGCGCACGCTTCAGCGTGCCGCCGTGGGCTTCAGCCCACGGTCCACACGGCGAGACCCACTGCCGAAAGGTAAGCGTGGAAGAAACAGATAACGAACGGTCGAGAGTATTGGCGCTCGATCTTGGTAAGAAACGAATCGGACTGGCGTTGAGTGACGAACTGGGGCTGACGGCGCAAGGGCTGCCGACGTTCCAAAGAACGCGGATCCGCGACGATCTTGTCGGGCTTTCGCGGATCGTCGAGGAGCGTGGTGTGCGGCGGATCGTGATCGGATTCCCGCTGCACATGAGTGGTCGCGAAGGGCGCCAGGTCACCTGGGTCCGGGAGTTCGGAGAACGGCTGGCGGAGGCCACGGGGCTCTCCGTGCACTATTGGGACGAACGGCTGACATCCGTCGAGGCGAATCGTGTGTTGAAAGAAAGCGGAATCAGTATCGAGAAACGCGCCAAGGCCGTGGACCGTCTCGCAGCCGTCCTCTTGCTCGAAAGTTATCTCGACAGGGTGGAACGATGAGGCGCGTGCTGGTGATCGTCTTCGTATTGCTGGTGGCAGGTAGCGCGTTGCTGTGGTTTTCGATCAACCGGCCCTATGCGGGCTTCGAGGGCGAATTGTTGATCGATATTCCCCGCGGCACAGGTTCCAAGGACATGGCGGCTTTGCTTGCGGAAAAGGGGGTCCTCTTCGCGCCGTGGGAGTTTTTGGTGGTGCGCGCGTTCCGGAGGAACGTGGCGCTGCAGGCGGGCGAGTATCGTTTCGCCGGTCCAGCCTCGGCGTGGCAGGTATTCGACCGGCTCGCGAGCGGCGATATTCACTATTACGAGCTTCGCGTGCCGGAGGGCAGCAACGTTTTTGAGGTAGCGCGGATCGTCGGAGGGCTTGGGTTTGTGACTGCCGCGCAGATGGAACGAGCGGCCAGCAACACGTCGCTGGTGGCGGATCTTGCTCCGCAGGCTCGGAATCTCGAAGGATACCTGTTTCCATCGACCTATCGGGTAACGCGTCAAATGACGGCTGAACAGATCTGCCGGATCATGGTGGAAGAGTTTCGCCGGCAATGGCGCGAAACCGGTGGCTCTGGGGCGGTCCACGAGACGGTGACTCTAGCCTCCCTGGTTGAAAAGGAGACCGGACGGGGACAAGAACGAGCGACTGTTGCTTCGGTCTACCGCAATCGACTGGCGCTCGGGATGAAACTCGAGTGCGATCCCACCACGATTTACGCCGCGCTCCTCCAAGGCCGGTATCGCGGTGAAATTCACAGGTCGGACCTCGAGAGCCGCCATCCTTATAACACCTATCAAAACGAAGGACTGCCACCTGGTCCGATCGCCAACCCGGGTCGCGCGGCGATCGAGGCGGCACTGCGGCCGGCCGAAACAAATTATCTCTTTTTTGTCGCCAAACCAGGCCTGGATGGCGGGCACATTTTTTCGGCGACCATCTCGCAGCACACCAGAGCGGTAGCGGAATACCGGCGTGGCCAAGGAAAGCAAGCGCAGCCAACTCGAACAGTATCTCGCACGGGCAAGACCGGACGTGGTTGACAACGCGCGATTCGCCGCGATAGCCTCCGCGCTGGCGCCGGTTTCGCGTGGATATTTGCGTGACTTGTTGCGCGAGAGCGGGGTGGTATTGGATCCGGCCGTGGAAGGCGTGCGGCAGAAGTCATTCGACGATCTGGAACACTCGTTGTGCGTCCTTGCCGAGGTGTACCGGAAAGCGCGCGAGGGTTCGGACCGGATACGGATGAGGGAATGCCGCACCGCGGTGATCGAGGCAAAGGATCACGCCCGGTGGGCTGCGCGTCGATCCAAGGAGGCCGCCAAACGGCTCGAGAAAGAAGAAATGGCGCGATGGATGCTCGTCTGGCTGGAGAATCCGGAAATTTTCCCGGCATGGGCCCGGCTTCGGCGGCAGGCGCTATCCTGACCGAATGGCAATATCATGGGACACCTTGCTGTATGAGACGGGCCATTCCTTCGTCTGGGAGTACGGCTCCGACCTGATTCCCTTGCTCGATCTAAAGCCAGGAGAGAAAATCCTCGACGTAGGATGCGGAACCGGGCAGCTCACGGATCGCATCGCGGAGACTGGCGCGACCGTCGTGGGAATCGACAGCTCCGAATCGATGGTGGCGCAGGCGCGCGTGAACTTTCCGGCGATTGAGTTTCGTACGCGGATGTGTGCTCCTTTCGATCCGAGGAAGAATATGATGCTGTGTTCTCGAATGCCGTGTTGCATTGGGTCCACGAGAGCGGGACCGCGGCTCGGTCGATCGCCGAAGCGCTGCGCCCAGGCGGCCGGTTTGTAGCCGAGTTCGGCGGACGCGGAAATTGCCGGCTACTGATTGATTCGGTTGCCAAGGCAGGACAGGATATCGGAGTCGCACTGGGGAATCCCTGGTACTTCCCGTCGATTGCTGAGTACTCAGCCGTGCTTGAAAGCGCGGGTCTGGAGGTCCATCAGGCCTCGCTATTCGACCGTCCGACGGAACTCGAGGACCCTGAGTTTGGCCTTGAGATCTGGTTGCGCCTGTTCGGTCAACCATGGCTCGCGCAATTCGATCCGGAGTATTGGGAGCAGTTTTTCCGGTGTGTGGAACATCATGGCCGTGCAGATCTCCACCGCAATGGCCGCTGGCATGTCGACTACAGGCGCATCCGCGTTCGTGCAGTGAAAGCGAGATCGATGGAAGGTGGGCTTTAAGCCGCGGGGCTTCAGTCCCGCTTCAGCCATTCACCACACGGCGCCCCAGCGCGATATCGATCGGAGCTGCTTTTCGCGCCCGTTTGGACTGGTGCATGCGCTCGCGCGCCGAAGCTACTCCCTCCGCCAATGTCTCGCTCTGAATCTCCAGGCCGCCCCAACTGAATAGAATCGTTGCTCCCCCGAGGGACCGCAACTGGAAGTCCCACAATTTCTCCGAAACTTGGAACAACCGCTTCTGCGCCGCCGATCCACTCTCTCCGGGAAAAATCAGGATATACTCGTCATCCAGAAATCGGCACGCGAAGTCCTGTGCGGCAAGCATCGAAGCCACGGTCTTGTTCAAAGCGTGATCCGGGTCGGTCTCCCCGCTCAAAAGCCGGCGGTCCCGGAGCAAATCGTAGTCGTTGATCCCGATCGCCACCACAACGCCCGAGAACGGGTTCTGGTTCGAGAGCAATTGGTTCAGCACCGGGGCTTCATGGAGGCCGGTCGGAAAATCCGGCCAGACAAACGGCGGCGGGAGCGGCTCCTGCACGGGCTCAGCCGCTGGCGGGTGCGAGGGAGTCTTTGCCAAGGGAACTTCCGGAGGAACATCAATCTGCAGCACTCTCGCCGCAGGTAGTTCTGGCACGGGCGGGGTCTCGACAGTTTCCGCTTGCGGTTGCGTGGGCCGGAAAACCCACGTGGCTTGGGAGGATTCAGCCTGCACGGACGGCGCTCTTACCGTGGGAGCAGCAGGCGTCTCGGGCCACGGCGAGAGCCATATCGAAGGCTCAGCCGGAGAAGGCTCGACCCTGGCCGGCTCGATCGCGGCTGGCTCAATCGCGACCGTCTCGACGGCAGCCGTGGCAGCGATTTCGGGTTCGGAAACAGAAACCTCAACGGCAATCGGTTCGGGAACTGATTCCACCACGGCCGGCGTCTGAGCGGCAGGAGGTTCTTCTGCGGGAACAGGAACAGCGGCCGGCGTCTCTAGCTGCACTTCCGGCTGCATCGAGGATTCATGGCGCGCACGAATCCGTGCCGCTCGCTCCGCCAACTGTTCCAGTTCTTCCTTCTTGGTCCACTCCAGCTTCTCTTCCTGTTCCTTCCACTCTTCGTACGCACGGCGGTCATAAGCGCGGCGGCCATAGTGAGGGTAGGCGGGCGACGCGTCAGACGGGCTCGGAGGTGGAGGCAACGGTTCCACCGATTGGGCCACCGGCTGCGTCAACTGAGAAAGATCAGGTTGCAGCGGGGTGGGTTCGACCGGCGCCGGATGCGCAGAAGGAGCTACCGAGGGAGGCGCCTCCTGTGTCAACCGGTCAATCAGTTGCGGATTCCTGGCGATCGCCGCCAATCCTTGCAACCATGCCAGCGGCTGGAACGCTCCCGACTTCTCTCGCTCGTCCGAGCGGACGCGCAACTCGATGTTCCGCTCGCGAAGCTGCTCGTTGTTACCCTTCAGGAAGTCGCACAGGAGCGCGACAAAAGCCGTCGCCAGTACGACGATAAGGCTCACGAAGATTTGTAATTCAAAGGATCCGAAATCCATGGGTCCAGCCCTTTTCTATCATCGGCTGAGCATCACAGAAAGGATAGGGCCTTGTCAGCTAAAAACCCTAGTATAGGGGTTGGGTTTTGGGCCTGACTGACTCCCAAAAGCCTAAAACGGGATCGACCGTCCCGGCAGCGGGATACCCTTCCGTGTCTTTTCCGGTGCAAGCGTCTCCACTGCCAGCGCCCGGCGACCCGCAGCCGCATTCGTAAAATCCAGTTCGCCCTCGGAAAAGCTCACTACGCGATCGAGAACCATCTCGAGTGTCGATCCTCTGGTAAGCATCGCATCTGGACCTCGACTCAACAACACGCCGATCAGTCCAGCCGTAGCGCCCGCGGCCGCCCCAATCCCTGCGCCCATCCCCGTCCGGCCCGCGGCGCTGCCCGCGATTGCCCCGATCGTCGTTCCCCCCGCCGCCGCCTCGCCCACAGTCCGGGCATCGCCGCTCTTGTTGCCTTCCCCTTTGATCTTTCCTTCGGCGCGATCCAGTTCCTCGTTGGAGCGCCCATCAATGCCGCCGACCGTAGCGCGAAAATCCCGGGTCACGCCATTGGGTAGTGTCAGCGAATCGAATCGAATGAATAACTCCGCACGACCCTTGATCCGCCCCGCGCGCCGCACCTGCGTCACCGTCCCCGCCACGTAGCTTCCGACCGGAATCACGATTCGTCCATCCACCAGGATCGGAAATGCCGTTTCGAGATAGACGCGATCCCCTTCGGCCGCCTGCTTGGTCGAGATCGAATTGATCAGGCTCAGCGGAATCCGCGTACCCGCCGTTACCGCAAAACTCTTGTCAGTCTCTTCGGCGAACGCCGCGATCGAGAGAAAAATAGCAACGGCGCAAATCGGACGCATAAATCTCCTGTTCCCTATTGTACTCGTTCTGACTCCTGACCTTCCTTCTATCGTTCGAGATGCAGCCTAACGGGAAGAGGTTACGGGTGACGCGTGTAAAAGAATACCGGGAGGACTGGCATTCTCGCCCATCTCAATGCGAATCTCGGGATCGGTGCCAATCCAATCCGGCAGCGCCACATTGATTTGAAATACCCCAGCGAACCCCGGCGTCGCGCCTGCATATTGGATGTTGCCAGGCGGAACGGCTTGCCCGTTAAGAAGGACGCGAAAATCAGCCATCGCCGCCAGGGTCGCCCGCTGATTGGCGATTGCTCCGGGTCGCGAGGGCGGCAAGGTATCCCCCAAACCTGTCGCAAACAGCACTACCATTTCCCCGCCCTGCGCCCGCGCCTCGAGCGATGCCAGTTGACCCCCTGGTCTTAAAGCGATCGCTGATCGATCCGGCATCGTGAACAACCCTGGCGCCACGCGGTTCAAACGTAAACGCACTGCAGGACCGCTCAGCCCGTCGAGCGTTGCCGTCAGATTCACGTCCACGGGCCGCAAATTCGAGGGTACCAGACAGTTAATCTGAGTCGGCGATACGTAAAGAATATGGATTGGAATCCCCGAGAGCAGCACGCGCACGCCGGTGCCCGAAAGCTGGGTGGGCAGGACACCATCGCGAATATCGTCCGTCCTCAGTGCGCGAGTTGTATACGCGAGCCCTGCGCCATGGATCGTAATGAGGGTGTTCGGGCCCAGTTCGCCATTGGCGCCCGTCGCCGCGTTGACAATACTAGTGGTGGTATAGGCGGGAGCCTGCCTGGTTTTGTCTCCCTGCTCCCCAATCAGGCGGCCAAGGGAAAAGACCACCGCAAGCGGAATTTCTTTCCGCATGTGTTCGGCCGAAGCTATTGTAGCGAACCTAGTCTGCTCAGGTCCACCATTTCTCGCCGGTAGCCAAGTGCGCCTTGGCTACATCGGGATTGATGTCGACTCCAAGGCCGGGTTTCTCCGTGATGCGGAGGAAGCCGTCCTGGATGTAGGGGCCGTCTAGCAGCAGGAGTTGATCCATCCAGCCGCCCTTGCCGGTGATGGTTTCGCAGGCGAGAAAGTCGCGGATTGAGCCGGCCCACTGCACGGTCGCCCAAGTGTTCAACTGGCTGCCCGTATTATGGGTCGCGAGGGGGAGCCCGAAAACTTCCGCCATGTCGGCGATCCGCTTGGTTTCCAGGAACCCACCGGTGTTGCGAAGGTCCGGGTGGAGGATGTCGCATCCCGCATTGACGATGAAGTCCTTGAAGCCATGGCGGCGGGCGAGGTTTTCGCCGGTGCAGATCGGCACCTTCGTACTGGCGCATAACCGCTTCCAGGCCTCGTTATACTCAACCATCAGCGGATCCTCGAGCCAGAACGGCAAGATGGATTCAATGGCGTCGGCGTATTGGATCGCCGTTCGCAGATCGTATTCCCAATGACAGTGGACCATGATGTCGTGGTCCCATCCGACGGCCTCGCGGCAGTTTTCAAAGCTTTTGCGCGTCTGGACCAGTTCCTTGGTCGTCAACACGCGATTGGAGAGGTCGCGTGCCTTATCCGTTTTGGGATCCGTGTGCCGAAGGCCAAACTTGTGGCAGGTGAAGCCGGCGGGATTCGCTTTGACGCGATCGGCCCACTCCTTGCAGCTCGCCTTGTCGAGCATGTTTCGCGGGGAGTCATGGTCGTAGACGCGCACTTTGTCGCGAAATCTCCCGCCCAGCAGAACCGTAGTGGGAACCCCCAGGGTCTTGCCGGCCAGGTCCCACAGCGCCATTTCAATTCCGCTCGCGGCCCGCATCAGCATGTGTGCCGAGCCGTCCGTACGGCGGCCCATCTTGGTGTAGATGGCGTCGATTTCGAGCGGGTCCTTCCCGATCACCTCTTGCTGCAGGGCATGGACCTGCTCCTTGACCCCAACGCCGGGGGAGCCATAGGCTTCGCCAATTCCATAGATACCGGCGTCAGAAGAGATCTTGACCAAGGTATAGTTGCGGTCGGGGCCCTGGACGACCATGGTCTGCATGTTGCGGACCTTCGTTTTGCCCTTTGCCCACGCGGCCGTGGCGTGATAGCGGGCGAGCCACGATCCTCCGGCAAATCCCGCCATTCCCTTCAGTACATCTCTGCGTGACCAGCTCTGCATAGGTCCTCCTCTACGGTGTTCGGATCTTCAACTGGGTTGAAATCACAATTCTCTGATATTCGCGGTCCGGTTGTCTCATGCGTTCGAGCAGCAGATCGGCCGCTCCTTCGCCCATGGCATAGCTCGAGGCGACAACCGTAGAGACGGAAGGCTCGAAAACGTCCAGCCAGTCGGAGTCGTCCCAGCTCATGACTTCCACCTGCTGCGGGTGCCGCAAGCCGCGGGACTTCAATGCACGCAGCACCCCGGTGAGGATGAGGAAATTGGCCGAGAGGATAGCGGTTGGAGGCTCGGGCAGCTCAAGCAGTTTGATCGTGAGATGAAAGCCGGAATCGGCGGTCCAGTCGCCCTCGCCGACATAGTCATCCGGCAAGCCGATGGAGTGCGATTGCAGTGCGTCGCGCCATCCCTCCACCCGTTCGGAACTGGCCGTGACGGCGCGTTCGCCGGACACGATGGCAATGCGGCGGTGCCCACGGTCGATCAGGTAGGCGGTTGCCATTCGCGCCCCTTCGCGGTTGTCGGCGGAGACGCAATCGGCTTCAAAGCTTCTGGGAGAGCGGCCCACGAAGACCATGGGTTTCCGGGATCGCACCAGCCGGCGGATTTCCGATTCGTCGCCGGCGGACGGGAAGACCATCAGCCCGTCGGCTTGCTTGGCGCCGAATAGACTCAGATAGCGGCACTGCTCGTCGCCTTTGTTGTAGGTGTTGCCCAGGAGAAGCGAATAGCCATCGGATCGAAGCCGATCCTCGACGCCGCGTACGACTTTCGCGTAGAAGGGATTGCCAATGTCGGGGATCAGCATTCCCACGGTCTTGGTCTTACCCTTGGGTAGGCTGCGGGCAAGCTCATTGACCGTGTAGTTCAACTCGTCCACGGCGCGCCTCACGCGCTCGGTCAACTCAGCGCTAACGTGCGCCGTCTGGTTGAGGACAGACGACACGGTATAGGTGCTGACCTTGGCCCGCTTCGCTACGTCGTATATGGTGGGCACGGGTTGCCATTATATAGCTCTTGGCAGGCGGAGTTGACCAGTGCTGCCATACAATGGGAGCAGGCGGCGGAACGGTTGGGGAATCAGCCTGTTAGGGCCCCGTCTAATCTTTTCTGGAACTCCCGCCGATACATCAGTGCACACTGGTACCTTACGGAGACACTGAGTGGAACATCAAATACTGCTAGCAGCCAGCATCACAGCCGGTGTAGTCTTCGGCTTCCTCATCGCGTGGTTCAGTTTGCGATCGGATCGAAACAATATCTATGCACGAGGAAGAGCCGAAGCGGAGGGTGACCGGGCTGCTCTGGAAGAACGCGTCAAGGCAAAGGACGTCAGGGTCCAGGAGATCCAGACCGAGTTGAGCCAGGAGAAGGAACAGTCGCACCGCCTGCGGGACGAGAATGCGAGTTTGAAAGCGTCGCAGCAGGAAGTGGAGACACGGATTGCCGAAGCGCGGAGGGAGGCTGGCGAAAGGATTGCCGTAACCGAAGAAGGCCACCGGCGGCTCATAGAAATGATCGAGGCACGCACACTGGGGCTTGGGTCGGAACTTGAGAAGTTGCGCGCGGATAACGATTTTTTGCGTTCCGAGAACGTGCGGCTGCAGGCTTCGCAGGCCGATGTCGATGCGCGGCTGCAGGAAGCGCGCCGGCTCTCGGATGAGAAACTGGCGCTGGTGTCGGACGCTCAGTCCAAGTTGTCGGAGACGTTCCGGGCACTGTCTTCGGAAGTGCTGCACAACAACAATCAGGCTTTCCTCGACCTCGCCAAGCAGACCTTCGAGCGGTTGCAGGACGGAGCGCGGAGCGATCTCGATTCTCGCCAGAAGTCAATCGACGAAATGATCCGGCCCTTGAAGGAATCCCTGTCCAGGGTCGATTCGGCGATTGGCGATATGGAGAAGACGCGCACGGCAGCCTATGCGACTCTGGGCGAGCAGGTAAGCTCGCTGGTGCAGTCGCAGACGCAGCTTCGGAACGAGACGGCGAGCCTGATTCACGCATTGCGCGCGCCTGCGGTGAAAGGGCGTTGGGGTGAGCTGCAGTTGCGGCGCGTGGTTGAGCTCGCCGGCATGGTCGAGCACTGCGACTTCGAGCAGCAGCCATCGGTTTCCACCGACGACGGAGTACAGCGGCCTGATCTCATCATTCATCTGCCCAACAGCCGCAAGGTAGTGGTTGATGCCAAGGTATCGCTCAAGGCCTATCTGGAATCGCTCGATTGCCCGGACGAGTCCGAGCGCTCTGCGAAAGTCATCGAGCATTCAGCGCAGGTTCGCGCGCACCTGACGCGGCTCGGCAGTAAGAAGTACTGGAGCCAGTTTCCGGAAGCGCCGGAGTTCGCGGTGGCGTTCCTGCCGGGAGAGACTTTCTTCAGTGCGGCCCTGCAACACGACCCGGGCCTGATCGAGTTCGGCGCCGAGCAAAGAGTCATCCTGGCGACGCCCACGACACTGATCGCATTGCTCAAGGCCGTGGCCTATGGCTGGCAGCAGCAGCGGCTGGCGGAAAACGCCAAGAACGTGAGCCTGCTCGGTCAGGGTCTGTACGAGCGGTTACGGATCTTCACGGGATATCTGGACGATCTTCGGCGGAACCTGGTGCGCACCGTAGATTGCTACAACAAGGCCGCCGGATCGCTCGAAACGCGGGTGCTGGTGAGCGCGCGCCGGTTCAAGGAATTCGGTGCGGCCGGAGGCGATGATCTTCCCGTGATCGAACAGGTGGACAATGTGCCGCGATCGCTGGTAGCGCTCGAGCAGGCAGCGCTGTTCCCGGATACTGAGCCGGTCAGTGTGGAGGCGATCGAGGATCTACGGGTTGCCTCGCCGCCGCGATCGGAGATTTCCATTGCAGCGGGCACGACTGTGGTGATCGAGGATTAGCGGGAAGCCGGCATTCTGCGACCAGACGCGCACCCGGTGCTAACTGCGCCGTCCAGCCTTGGCTGCAAGCTGGGCGCGGATTCCCTTCATCCGTTCCCGCATCGACGCGACCTCCAACGGTTTCTACAGGGCGTTTCCTACTCAAATCAGAAAATCCGGCCCGACGCGACGAGAATCATTCCCGGGCGAAGTAGCCTGCTTTGGCTCGAGCAATGAGACCATCGCGCTTCAGATGCGGTAGTGGTTCAGTTTGAGATTGTCGGGCTACGCCAGACTGAAACAGCAGCCGCGATCAACATGAGAAGCAAGCCGACCGTAAAGAGGGCCCCAGCAACGCCGATCCAGCCGAGCGCGACGGTGCCAATGTATTCGTAGTCAGTCCGCTGTCCGTATACGACGCGACCAGCCGCAACAGAAATGTAGGCAAGGCCAGTGCCGCATGCAATGATGGAAGCCATTAGTGCGCACCAACTGCATAACAACGTCCGCTTAATTCTTCGAGACGCCGCAGGTGCGTTGATGATCTTCTCGCCAAAGGTGAACGAGAAGACCAGTAGAGCAACGACCGTCGTCAAGAACTGCTTGCATAGGTCCTTGGCCTCTGCATAGTCATACTTCAGAAAGATCTCTGATAGTTGATCCACTCAGGCGCTCCCGTGCGATAATAATAGCATCCCAGCCCGAGCAAGCACGCCAAACTGAACCACTACCTCAGATGCACGCGCACCTTGCGGAATGTTCCATCCCGCGATGCGTTCAACGGTGAGTAAGCGACCTCGTAAAGAGTCCGCAGCTCGGCGCCAATCTCACGGAACAAGCGGCCCATCTTTTCCTTGCGCGCATCGAACGCAGCCCCGCCGGTCTCACCCGCGATTCTTGCCATCACGCTCATGCCATACTTATTCCGCGCCGTCAGAATGCCTTTCCTGGGCTCTGTGTAGCGCACCGCATAGACCAGGGCGCCGGCGGATTGGGCTGCTTCGATGGCATCGATCATATGATGGGCGCTCGCGTTATCTTCCCCATCGCTGAAGACCACAAGCGCGCGGCGGCCTGGTTCCGTTCCAATCATCTTCTCCAAGGACGCATAGTAGAGGGCATCGTAAAATGCCGTGCCCGCCACACGGATCTCCCGCGGGCCGAGTGTGGGAAACCCGCGCTCGCCGTGCTCGAACCTATCCAATTCCTCCATCACCAGCTTGGCCGACGAGGTATGGTCCGCCACGAGTCGCAGCGAATTGCCGACGCGGAGCAGAAAGGCGCGGTCCTTCGGACCGACCACGTCCTTCAAGAATCGATCGACATCGCGATGATGATCTTTGACAAAGCTCTTCTGGCTGCCGCTGGCGTCGACGATTAAGCCGATGGTCAAAGGGAGATCCGTGGTTCTGCCGAAAAACCGGACCGGCTGCACGACTCCGTCTTCGTAGACCTCCACCTCCTCTCGCGTGACATTCTCCACCAGCCTCCCGGAACGATCCCTGACACTGAACGCAACGTTCACCCACTGTACATCCGACCGGAATTTGGCCCTGGATTGAGCCCCGTCCTGGCCAAAGTCCTGCGGGTAGGCTGCCATTGCGCCCGTCAGCATCAACAGGAGTTCGCGCCCGGTAAAGCTCCGCCGTGCCATGGTCCATAAGACGAATTGGACCCTTCAGTAGTTCCTGGCCGGGATCGCCCGATTCCAACCGCACCCGGGATCTATAATGGAAGGCAGATGAGCCTGTTGTCGCAACGGTTGGTTCCCAAGCTCGAACAGAAGCTGACTCTGACCCCTGGCCTGGTTCAGATGGTCACGGTTCTGGCCATGAATCGGCTGGAATTGAAGGAAATGATCTCAGCCGAGATCGCTGAGAACCCCGTCCTGGAAGAGGCTTTGGACGGGGCGGAAGAGATTACGCCCCAGGAAGTCCAGACCGCCTTGGAGGCCGAACGCGATCCGAACCCATCCGATCAGGGATTTCTGGAGATGGCCCAGCCAGGGGTTGCCCGTGCTGAGGAAGGGGGGGATGAGGCCCCGGCAGAACCAGCAGAGACCATTCAGCCGGAGGCTCCTGAACCACAGGCTGCGTCAGATCCATTTGACGAGATCGATTTTGGTTCTTACTTCGACGAGTACCTGGATCCCGGTTACAAGTCGCCCGCCCAGGAGACGTCGGACAAGCCGTCGTTTGAAACCTTCCTTTCCTCCCCGGTCACTTTGAGCGACTATCTGGAGCAGCAGCTTTCGCTGGTTGCCCTGAACGATGCGGTCAGGGAGGCTGCTCAAGCGATCATCGGCAATCTCGACGAGAACGGCTATCTGATCGAATCGATCGAGGAGATCGCGCACGAAGTAGAGCAGCCCGTGGAAGTTGCCGAACAGGCGCTGAAGGTGGTTCATACGCTGGATCCGGCGGGAGTGGCGGCCCGGTCTATCCAGGAATGTCTTTTGCTTCAACTGGACTCTCTGAACGGGCGCGGCGGTGTAGCCTGGCAAATCGTCGAGCAGCATCTCAAGCTGCTCGAGACCAGGCAGTTCAAGGAGCTGGCCCGGCTGATGGACCGCCCGATGGAGCACATCGAGATTGCCCTAGCCGTGATCCAGCATTTGGATCCGAGGCCCGGGTTGCGGTACTCGTGTCCAGGGGCGCGTCAGATCGAGCCGGATGTCTACATTACCAAGGATGGCGACGATTATGTCATCGAGATGAATGACGAAGGGCTGCCCCTGGTTCGCCTCAATCCGGATTACAGGCGGTTGCTCGACCGTGAGGCCGAGCCATCCAAGGAAGTGCGAAACTACGTACGCGACCGGTTTCAGTCTGCGCTGCTGCTGTTGAAGAATATCGAGCAACGGAAGCGCACTATCTTTCAGGTCTGCCAGGCGATCGTTCAGCGGCAGCGCGCGTTCCTGGATCGCGGGCTGGACTCGCTGCTCCCCATGATGATCAAGGATGTGGCCGAAGAGATGGGGGTCCATCCGTCGACCGTATCGCGCGCTGTGGCCAACAAGTACGCGCACACACCGCATGGGGTTTATGAGCTCCGCTTTTTCTTCTCGGAGGCCGTTCAGGGACCGGCTGGGAGTGCGACCCCGCTCCTGCTGCTCAAGCGAAAAGTCAAGAAAATGATCGGAGACGAGGATGCGCGGCATCCGCTGACAGATGATCAGATCACGGCGCGGCTGCGGGAAGAAGGCATTGACGTGACGCGGCGAACCGTGGCCAAGTACCGCGAAGATATGAAGATCCCCTCTACGCACCAGCGGCGGGTACGAACTTGAAATTGTTCACACGAGCCGAGGCTCCCTTGGACGCGAAATTCTCCAACATCCCACGGGGCCGCGAAGTGCGGCTTCCAACAGATGACGGACATCACCTTACGCCGCGCGGAACAGGCTCCGTTGTGCGCGAGTTCCCCAGAAGAAGACAAGTCGCTATGAAAGTCCACTACACAGGCAAACTGGAACATCTGGACGCTGAATCCCAGAAGAAGCTCGATGCGAGGATTGCTCGGCTGAGCAAGCTGATCGACCGGAGATCGGAGAAGGAAGCTCATGTGGTTCTGACCAGCGAGCGCCATCTGCGCCGGGCGGAGATTAGCGTAAATTTCTACGACCATCCGCTCGCGGGAATTCACTCATCCCCCGACGCATTCACGTCGCTTACGGGCGCGCTCGACAAGCTGGAGAAACAGATCCTGAAGCTCCACGACAAACGGATCGCCAACAAGCGGCGAGCCGGGAAGTCCGTCCCGCGCGTGTCCGAGGAGGCGTTGCCGCCCGCCAGTCCAAGGGTTTATCGTGTAACGCCGGCGCGGAAGCCCATGACCCTCGACGAAGCCGCCCTGCTGATGGACGGCAAACGGAATTACGTTGTCTACCGCGACGCTGAATCGGATCGGTTGTCGGTTCTGTTCCGCCGTGCTGATGGGCACTTCGATCTGATCGAGGCTTGATGCAGCCGGAGTTGGTGATCGTCACGGGTCTTTCAGGCTCGGGAAAAGGCACGGTCATCAAGGCCTTGGAAGATTCGGGCTACTACGCGGTTGACAACCTTCCCATCGATCTCATTCCGAAGTTCGCCGAGCTCACCAAGGATTCCCCGAACATCCAGCGCGCGGCGCTGGTAGTAGATATTCGGGAAGGCAATGCCCTGCGGCGATTTCCTCAAATGTTCGTCGGCATCCGGGGCAAGATCAACTGCAAGCTGGTATTCCTCGAAGCCGACGACGCTACGATCGTGCGCCGCTTTTCGGAAACCCGGCGGCCCCACCCGCTAGGGACGGACGATTCGGTGGCGAGTTCCGTCCACAGCGAGCGGCGCAAGATGGCGCCGATCCGGAAGCTGGCCGACCACATCGTGGATACCTCGAAGTTCAACGTCCACGACCTGCGCGAACACATTCAGAATGTGTTCGCATCCGGGGGGCGGGAAAGCAAAATCAGCGTATATGTCAACTCGTTTGGTTACAGGCACGGAGTCCCGGCCGATTCGGACCTGGTCTTCGATGTCCGGTTCCTGCCCAATCCGAACTACATCAAAGAGTACAAGCATCTCACGGGACGGCATCCGCGCGTGGCCCGCTACATCCGGTCCTTCCCGCAAACCATGGAGTTTGTGAGTCGCATCTCGGATCTGCTAATTTACCTGCTTCCTCATTACGTCGAAGAAGGGAAATCGTATCTCACGATATCGTTCGGCTGCACCGGAGGACATCACCGGTCAGTTTACATCACCGACGAGATCCGCAAACGCCTTGCGGCCGCGGGCTACAAGGTGTCAGTCTCTCATCGCGATCTTTCACGGCCGGTCTGAGAACCACTGGAATCGAAGCTTACTGCTGCTTGCCTACTTCCGTCTGGCCGAGCCGCTTTTCGATCTCCCCTAATTGCTTCCTCACCACGTCGGAATCGGTTGCCATCGGGGCGAATTGCAGGTACCCGCGCATATGCTCCGCGGCGCCGCTATAGTCGTTCTTCATCGCCAGCAAGACGCCCAGAATGTGCTGGGCCTTGGGCATCCTGTGGTGGGTATCGAGCTTCACCGCCTCGCGTGCGCTCTCCTCGGCCAAGTCAAACTTCTGCAGATTGTAGTTGGCCACTGAGTTATAAAAAAACGCCTGCGGGAAATCGACCGGATTGAGTTTGATCAGCCTGTTGGTATGATCCGCCACGTCCTGCCACTTTTGTTCACCAAGAGAGATCGTGGCCAGTTGGAGATAGGGATTCACATACTTGGCATCAGCCGTCAGGGCCTGCTGATAAGCGCTGCGGGCTTCCTCGACGCGCTTCTCCTCCTGATGAATCAGGCCTAGCTGGAACCAGGCGACGGCGTACTTGGGATAAATCTGAACCGCCTTCTCGAGTTCCTTCTGCGCCTCGGCCATTTTCTTCCTCTTGAAAAGGTCCTTCGACTTGTCGAAGGCTTTCTTGGCGTCTTTGGGCGCTTGCAATGTCGTCATGCTCGTCGTTAATCCCTCGACTCCAGCGATCCGCTTCATGAGGATCGTGCCGACGTCGGGATTGTCCATCATTCTTCGACCGCTCAGGTTCACCACCTCCGAACGGTACCCGGGCAAGGAAGCCTGTATCTCGCAGCCCATCAGATCCCGCTCGCTGACCCGCTGCCCCATCGGCCCGCCCATGTTGCCCTGGCGGGATCCCTGGTTTCCGAATCCGCCAAACGAATCAGCCCCGCTGCTTACGCTCGCATCCGCCATCATGTGCTGGTTTTGTCCAAGCTGGAAGCTGAACCGGCCCTTCGAGTCGGTCCAGGCCTCGGGGCGCCGGTTACCATGGCAGACCCGCTCGATCTGCACAGGCTCCGGTGGCGGCGTCCCATCCTCGAGCATCACCTTGCCGCTCAGGAAAATCGGCCGCTGCATCATGTCCGGGAACTGTTGTTGCTGGCGGCTGGGATCGAATGGCCCCTGCTGTTGCTGGCCCCTGTCGCCGGTGCCGGGAAGACGGCCTGTGTTGCCGCCCGGCACGTTGCCGGCCCCGGGCGCCGCTGGGCCGGTCGCACCACCCGGTGCGCCACCGCCCTGTTGTGCGCCGCCCTGTTCTTGGGCCACAAGAATCGTTGAACTGATCAACACCATCCAGAATGCACGCTTGGTCATAGGTTTGAACCTCGTTCCAAAAGTTGTCCCTATTGTATGCCATTTGCGAGTCCTGTGCACGCATAATAGCGGCCTCGCGATGCGGCTCACTCAGCGAACTTGGGGCTTCACGACAGCCACACCCAGAGGACGCATCCCATCGACGAGTTTTTGGAACATTTCCTCACCCTGGTAGCGGCCGACGATGGCGCCCCCGGAGCCGGCGAAATTCGCGGACGCACCAGCCGCGCGCGCCGAGTGAATCATTTCGACGTTGCCCTGTCCGATATGATAAATGCTGGCGCGGAGGTCGAAATTGGCATCGATCAGGCGATCGAGACCGGTGTAGTCCCGATTGAGGAGAGCCTGACGGCCCTGTTCTGCATAAGAGGCCCAGGTCTTCATGGCATCGACTACGACAGGGTCGCCCGCCCGCCAACGTTCGCGGATGTTGTTGTGGAAGACTTCGGTGCCTTCGCTGAGCGAGGTGCGATAAGCGAGATACACGCTGGGGAGAAGAGCGCAATCGAGGCGTTCATAGTTGCCGTGACCCTGGCGGTCCATCAGATCTTTGGAGAAATCCATGTAGACCAGCCCTTCGTAGGCCTGAATGACGCGGTCCTGGAGCCCCGCTCCCACGCCGAGCTCGCGAGTTTCGGTTTCGAGAACAATGTTGGGAAAAACGGGAAGCGGGATGTCCACGTCGTAGTGGCCGCAAATGGCGCGGAGAGCCGCAGTGATGATGGCGCTCGAACCACCCATCCCGAGACGGAGGGGAACGTTGGACTCGTACTCGAGGGTAAAGTTGCGGTCTTCAATTCTAATGTTATTCTCGCGGCAGTAATCCATGAACCGGACAATCAGCGCCTGGATGATGCGAATGCCGCCGTAGTAGCCGCGCCAGCGCGTGGTCTGGTAAAGATCGTCGAGATTCTCGAAAACGGGCATGTCGGCCTTGCCGGGTTTGATCTCCAGGCGGGCGCTGGGGTAGAGTAGCACTCTCGCGCGGAAGTTGCGGACGAGCAGGGATATGGTTTTTCCGAAGTAGCCGTCGCTGGGATTGCCGAGAAGGCCCGCGCGGGCATAGGCATAGGTTTCGATCATGGTATTGTTCCATTCTATGTGGGGTTCCTGATGAGGGCCGTGGTGCAGCGCGTGGCGCGTGCTTCCGTGACTGTGGATGGATCCGTGACCGGTGCGATTGAGAAGGGCCTGATGGTGTTGCTGGGCGTGGCCAAACAGGATACGACGGCTGAAGCGGATTACCTGGTGGACAAGATCATCGGTCTGCGCATCTTTCCGGACGAGGAAGACAAGATGAACCGCGATCTCCGTCAGGCGTGTGGATCCCTGCTCGTGGTCTCGCAGTTCACGCTGTATGGAGATGTGAAGAAAGGGAAGCGGCCGTCGTTTGACCGCGCAGCGGAGCCGGCCCAGGCGCGCACTTTGTACGATTATTTCGTCGAAACGGCTCGCAACAAAGGCGTCCGCGTCGAGACTGGCGTCTTCCAGGCGATGATGGCTGTCGAATTGGTGAATCAAGGCCCGGTCACCATCCTGTGCGATTCGGAAAGGAGCCTGTAACCGGGCATTTGGACAGTGGGGCTGGTCGGCAACTAGCGGCTAAAGTCCATCCTTCACGCAAAGCAGTCGAGCTATGCTCGGGCTAAGCGCCGGTTACCAACCGCCGCTTGCATTAGACAATTCTAGAGTCACCAACCGGCCTAAGATAAAGGTATCGGAGAGCACTCATGAGATGGTCCTGGAAACTCGGCACGGTGGCGGGCATCGGCGTGTACATGCACGCGACCTTTACCCTTCTGATCGGGTGGGTCTTGCTGAGCGAGTGGATCGAGAAAAGGAGCGTCGCCGCGGCGCTGGCAAGCCTCGCGTTCATTCTCGCGCTGTTTGCCTGTGTGGTACTGCATGAATTCGGCCATGCGCTGACCGCAAAGAGGTACGGAATCCGGACGCGCGATATCACCCTCTTGCCGATCGGCGGCCTGGCGCGTTTGGAACGAATGCCGGACAAACCGGTGCAGGAGTTCTGGGTCGCTCTGGCTGGTCCTGCCGTGAACGTTGTGATTGCTGTGGCAATCTTTGTGGGCCTGCGGCTTACAGGAGCAGTTGAGCCAATTGCGGAGGCAAGCGCGATCCAGGGCTCCTTTTTGAATCGACTGATGCTGGTCAACGTCTCGTTGGTTCTGTTCAACTTGCTTCCGGCGTTCCCGATGGACGGAGGGCGCGTTCTACGGGCGCTTCTGGCCACGCGCATGGATTACACACGAGCTACCCAGATTGCGGCCTCGATCGGGCAAGGAATGGCGCTCCTGTTTGGATTCGCCGGCTTTTTCCTCAATCCTATTCTGCTGTTTATCGCCCTGTTTGTCTGGATCGGAGCCGAGCAGGAAGCCGCGATGGTCCAAATGAAAACGGCGCTCGGCGGGATCCCGATCCAGAAAGCGATGGTGACGGATTTTCGCACGCTCTCTCCCGCTGATTCTCTGGATCGTGCGGTTGAACTGATACTCACCGGCTCACAACAGGATTTTCCCGTGGTCGAGAACGGCGACATCCACGGTATCTTGACTCGAAGCAATGTGCTGGCAGCCCTTGCCCGGCGACAACCGGTTACCGTCGCCGACGTCATGCAACGGGATTTTCAAGCGGCCGAAATCGGTGAGATGCTCGAGACGGCTTTCCGGAGATTGCAGGACTGCGACTGCCGCACGATTCCTGTCCTGCAGCGCGGCCGCCTTGTGGGCATGCTCACGGCCGACAATGTTGGTGAGTTCCTCATGATTCAGGCTGCATTGGGCAAGCTCAAGGGTTCGCCGGCCGCTGTCTGAAGGCTTGACATCTTACGGGGACAACTGAGGCTCGCTCGTCCCCGCAAGATTGCGATTTGTGTTTTTTCTACTGAAGAATCTATGAGATCCCGTCGTGGCGTCCAAATTGCACTCTCAGGATAGGAAGAAGAGATCAAAGCGTTAAGGATCTGATATGGCTGAAACTAAGAAATGTGCGCATCCGGCCTGTAATTGCATGGCCGCAAAGGACAGCAAGTATTGCAGTCAATACTGTCACGATGCAGGTGACACGCTAGAGTTATCTTGCAATTGCGCCCATCCTGGCTGTGCTGAGGAACTCACGCATCGGGGCTGAAGGAGCGACGATCCGCCCGAGTCTCCATCGCCCAGTGATCCTGTTGCGAGCAGACTGCCAGGATGGCACGGAGTTCGGATCATTCAAAGTGAGGAAATCAATTAAGGAGGCCATCGATGATACAGAGAGTGAAAATCATCATCGTAGCCTTAGCTATGGGTTCCGGCGCCAGCGCTGATATCTCGACGTCGAACCGGGTAGCAAAGGCGCGGATTGTGAACTCGGCTGGAGCAGAAATCGGTAGAGCGAAGGTCTCGGCTATGCGAGACGGCGTCAAAATCAATCTGAAAGTAAGCAATCTAAAGCCGGGCACGCTCGCACTGCACATCCATGAGCATGGAGCATGCGAAGGACCTAGTTTTGAGTCGGCCGGTTCGCATTTCAATCCAATGGGCAAGGCTCACGGATTTCAGGCCACGAACGGCCCGCACTTAGGCGACCTGCGTAACATCGAGGTGAATGAACAGGGAAAAGCCACAGTCGAACAGAAAGTCAGCGGCCTGACGCTTGACCCTGGACAGGTCTCCATCGTTGGTAAAACTTTGGTTATTCATGCGGGTCCCGATGACTACAAGTCGCAGCCGGCCGGTGGCTCCGGTGACCGCATCGCCTGTGGCGTGATTCAACAATCGGTCGATAAACGCTGAAGTTCCTCTAGCGGTCGGCGACTCTTGCTTACTGAGGAAGGCGCCGGCTCTTAATATGCTCTTCCATCTCCTTGAGGAGTTGGGGATCGCTGGGCCGGCCGTAAAGCTCACTGGACTTGTACTTGCGAAGGTCCATTTTCTGTTTGATCCACTCGTCCCGAGCCTTAGTGCTTTGCGCCGCGTCAATCGATGGCTTGACCAAGTGCGGCGGTATGAAGAAGAGCCCTTCTTCGTCCCCAAGCACAACATCACCGGGCATGACAGTGGCGCCGCCAATCCGAATCGGGATGTTGATGCCGGTGAGCATGACGTTGCTGAGCGACGAAGGACCCGTGCCCCTGTAAAACGCCGGCATGCCGCTCTTGATAATGTTGGGAAGCCAGAATATGCCACCATCCACGACCATTCCGGCGCCGGTCGTCTTCCAGATGTAGTAAGCAAGCTTATCGCCGACAAAAGTTCCGCCATCGGTCTTACCAAACAGGTCCACCACGATCACATCGTTAGGCCCCAGCATGTCGATGACGGTTTGATTCCGCAGGCGTCCGATCCCGTTCTTCTTCGCCTCTTCCTGCATGGCGGCCTCAACATCGGGTCGCAGCGGCATGAATTGCACGGTGAAGGCGCGCCCGACCAGTTTCTTGCTCGGAGTTACATTTAGAATCTTCCAGTCTCCGGCGAACTGGTTGACGAAGCCCTTGCCTCGCACCACTCCGTATGCCTCTTCGATGAGCAGGTCTCTTACTCTGTCAAGAAGCTCGTCGGGCACCTTAGGCCGTCCGTCGGGAAAGCGATCGTACGGATTCGGGGCGGTATAAGCGACCATCTGTTCCTTGGTCAGGGTGAATACCTGCCCCTGGGCGCAGGTCGAAACGAACATCGCCGCAATCGCGGCTACTCCAAGTTTCCGATTCTCGTTTGACATAAACACCTCGTAAAGTCGCGATCGTCCGATCGCCTCGGAGAACATACACTACACCATCGACGACGATCGGGTTGAACGCGCTAGGGGAACCGGGAGTGGGGTGAAACCACGCCAGTTCGAGCTGGTTCACGTTGCTCTTGCTAATCTGCCGGAGTGCGGAATACTGCATGGAGTCCGATCCACCGGCGTAGTCTTTCCATGTGTATCGCGGCGCGGACTGTCCGTGCAACACGACGACTCCGAGCAGCGGCGCGCTCCACGCGCTCAGACGCCTTTCTCATCATGAAACGAAGCTCAGGCCCTGAATTTGTACCCCAGCTTCACCAGATACGCCTTGCTGGTCTGTGCCGTTTCAAGAGCGCTGATCGGCGTGTCGGCCGCGCGATCGAGTTCCACCATGATATTGGCGGGATGGCGCGCTCCCTCCATGGTGTTCAGGATGCTTACGAGGTCGACCTTGCCCTGGCCAAGCGGGCAGTAGCCGGCAAAGTATTTGCCGCCCACGAAATCCTTCAGGTGCATGTGGACAAGGATGGCCACGAAATCCTGGACGACTTTTGCAGCGTCCGCTCCACCCTTCTGGAGTTGTCCCACATCCGGCGCAAACTTGCAGTGCCGGGTATCCACCGCATGCATCACTGCATAAACTTCCTCCTCGGAATCGATGGCGGTGCCTGTGTGCTGATGAAGTCCGGCGCCCAGGCCGGCGTCGTTGGCGGCTTTCGTGTAGTCGTTCAGAGCCGAGACAATGTGGGTCTTATGCTCCGCAAACTTGTATTCGGCCCGCTTGACGCTGTTGGGGGCTAGGACCAGAAAGCGGCCGCCATGTTTTTGGATGACTTTCGACAGGCGGGTCACCTTTTCAATGGTGTCTTTTCGCTGACCCGGGTCGATTACGTTGGTCGTTAAGTAGCCCGAGGTCAGAGGCACTTTGTACTTCGCGATGAGCTCGCCGAGAGTCCCCTTATCATCCCAGGTCTCCAGGACTTCGGCGAAGGTCTCAAACGAGTGAAATCCGAGGGCGCCGAAATCCTTTACGGCCGGTTCGAGGTTCTCCGGAGCTCGCGGAGTTGCATTCCAACTGAGGGCGGTGTAACCGATCTTGAGCCTTTTCTCCGCGGCCCACAGGGAGGGAACAACAGCCGTGCCGAGACCGGCGGCAGCGGATTTTGAGAAAGTACGGCGGTTCATTCTTCTAACCTTCTTTTCTTTAGTATTTGGCCAGCTTGGCGCTGGGAGTTGTGTCAGCCTCGAGGTCACCGAGTAGGAACTGAATACCTGCGAATACGTGGCCCATGATCTGCTTCGACATCATTGTCGCCGGCATGTGACCCATCGAATTGTAAAAGACGCGGCCCTTGCCGTAGCTGCGGATCCAGGCAACGGCGTAGTCGTTATCCGGGCGCTGAAAGAAGGGTTCGCAATTGCGGCCGGGCCGAGTGACGGCCGGGGATTTGTCCATGTCGAGGCTCACGTGCACCTTCTCGCGAGAGTAGAAGGCCGTCGGGCCCTCGTAGTGAAACCGGTAGTATTCTTCGATGTGTTCCAGTCCGGTTCCATCAAAGGCCTGGTTGATCGGACTCTTCGAATCGTCCAATTTAAGGTACGCAGGCTCGATCCGATGCGGTGCGTCCATTGCGCCAATGAGGACCATGGTATACCTGCTTCTCTTCATCTCTTCATGCCCCTTCCTAGCGGGTTGCAAATAGCGCAATAGGAAATGCGTCGCAGCGAACGGAATCGTATCAAGCCAGACCGAAGGAAGTCAACGCGCCGTTGACACGCGCGCCCTTGACACACTAATGGCGAGCCTGCAGTGAGGACCGCGTGCGGCTGAATCCGGGCGCCATAGACGAATATATCTTCGCATGGGACCTTGACTTCGTGGTCAGCAGGCGGCTTGTGCGGAAGACATTGCACGGATGACAGCAGCGGGTGTGTTTGAACCGGCGGAAACCCTTGCAGTGTTTGCAAAAGCTTCGCTGTGAGATTACAATCGGCATGTGTCGGCGGCCGAGTATCCCTACGAGATTGCGTCTGAGGAAGTGAAACGCCTCCTGGATGCGGGCGAGGCCGTGGTCCTGATCGATGTGCGCGAGCCACACGAACACGCGATCTGTTCAATCGAAGGCGCACACTTGATCCCGATGAATACGGTGCCAGCGCGGCTCGGCGAAATAGAGGCGGCCGGTGACCAGGCGCGCTTGGTGATTTTCTGCCACCATGGCATGCGCAGTCTCTCGGTCGTAAACTGGCTCCGGCAACAGGGCGTCGGCGACGCACAAAGCATGGCGGGCGGCATCGACGCCTGGAGTACTGCCGTAGACCCATCCGTCCCGCGGTACTAACTTAATCTATATCAATGTATATGCGGGTCAGGGGACCTCGACTACAGGCAACACCACGTGCGACTCGCGCCCCGCAAGGTGATACACGGTCTGGCTGGCGACGCGCACGCGGTCCGAGGCGCCGAGTGGTTCACCGGTGTTGGGGTTCCGGTCAAACTGCGGAAAATTGCTACTGGTGACATCGACGCGGATGCGGTGCCCGCCTCGGAAGACATGCGCGGTCGCGCGCATATCGATCTCAAACTCGTATGACTGGCCGGGCTTGAGCAATTCCACGCGATCGAGACCCCGGTGAAACCGCCCACGCAGGATACCTTCGGCGATGTTCATCGCGAAACCATTCGGATGCACGTCGACGAGCTTGATGAAGAAATCGGTGTCCGCCCCGTCCGTGGCTGCATGCAGCTTCATCTTCACCGGACCCGCTATCGCGAGCGGCTCGCGCAGAATGGAACTGGTGTAAACCAGCACGTCGTGCCGCGACTCGACGGGCCGCTGGTCCACTGGTCCGGCCGGAATCGGCGCACCGCAGCAATCGTTGCCGCCGAGCGTGGGGACGGGCTGATTCGGATCGTAGGCGAACCGGTCGTGCGGAGCGCCGTACGGCTTCGCGGGTCCGAGCACGCCGTCGCCGCGAGCGCTATTGGCCCGGCCGCCGCTTCCGAGATAATACGGCGTGAGCCGCACGCCGGGCGGCGGCCAGTCCGCATGATGCACCCACCGGTTGACGCCCATATAGAAGACCTCGACCGGCGGCTCCCGGTCGATCCCATTGTCCTCGCCCTTGAGGTAATGGTCGAACCATTGCAGGTTGCGCTCGAACAGTGTTCGGTTCGCCTCCGGCCCGAAGTCGACGTCGCCGAACTTGCGGCTAGTTCCGTGACCCCAGGGACCGACGATCATCTTCGCGCCCTTGCGGGCCTTTTCGGTTGCGCCCTCGCGTCGCAGGCCGGTAAAGCCATTGAGAGTCCCTCCTAGCAATAGGTCGAACCAGCCGCCATGCACGTGCGCCGGTACTTGAACGCGCGCGAACTTTTCCTCAACGCTGATGGATTTCCAATAGGTGTCGTAGCTTTCATGCGCGATCCAGTCCCGAAAATGGCGGACACTCTGGTTTGAGGAAGCCAGATCGAGCGTGCGCAGCGGCAGCTCCCAGAACACGTTTTCGTAGCGCCACTCGTTCGGCGCGTAGGCTTCGGTATGCCAGTACTGTGGATACATCACCCGGCGCGGATTGCGAACCACACCCCATCCGAAGGCCAGCGCCAGCTTGAAGGCGCCGCCGTGAAACCATGTGTTGTGATACAGGCTGGTGGATGCGACCGCGGGGAAGATCGCTACCAGGTGCGGCGGAGCTTGGGCGGCGGCCTGCCATTGCACGTTTCCCAGATACGAGCCACCGTTCATGCCGACCTTGCCATTGGACCAGGTTTGGGCAGCGGCCCACTCCACCGTGTCGTAGCCGTCGTTCGCCTCGTAGCGGAACGGGTCCCATTCGCCTTCGGACTCGAACCGTCCGCGCACATCCTCAACAACAACGGCGTAGCCTCGTTGGGCGAACCGGATAGGCGATTCGTGGATGCCTTCCCGCTGCTTGCCATACGGGGTTCGCACCACGATCACGGGAAAACGTCCGTCACGCGCCGGCCGGTAGACGTCGGCATATAGTTTGACTCCGTCACGCATGGGCACGACGAGGTTGCTTTCGACGCGAATCTGCTCCGAGACGGGTCGTGTTTGTGCCGCGACGCACAGAGCGGTTACGAGAAGGGCGGGAATCAGCATGCGTCCATCATGACACCAACTGAGGGGTTTCAGCTTCATTTTTGATTAAAGGCGTCCGAGCGATCGCGAGCGCGCTTGGCCCAATCGGAGATGCCGATGCTTAAACCCGATTCGCCTTGCAAACGAACCGTCCATCGCAGTAAGCCGTAGACTACCGGTTTCAGGATGTGGGATAATATCCGCTTGTCAGGTTCACACTTCTTGCATCCTCAGTATAATTTCAAATTCATTCGGCCGGTCCCGAGGTTCCGGGAGGCTCGCTAGGGGGGAAAGATGGCGCAGATCTTTCGTCCCAGCACGAACGCTTTCGCCAAGGCAAGCATTGTCGTTACGGGCATACTGGTAGTCGGGCTGGGCGCATTTCTGTATGCTCTGAACCGGTCGCCGTATAACACGAACGTAGGCGTGCCGAAAGAGCAGCCCGTTCCGTTCAGCCATAAGCATCATGTCAACGGCATCGGGATCGATTGCCGTTACTGCCACACGTCCGTCGAGAGGTCGGCGTTTGCCGGAATTCCGGCCACCGAGACGTGTATGTCATGTCATTCGCAAATCTGGGCCGACGCACCGATGCTCGAGCCCGTCCGCGAGAGTTTCCGTTCCGGCAAGAGTCTTCAATGGACCAGAGTGCATGACCTTCCTGGTTTCGTCTATTTCAACCACAGCATTCATGTCAATAAAGGAATGGGTTGTGCGGTCTGTCACGGCCGTGTAGACCAGATGCCGCTGATGTATCAAGAGAACACTTTGTTTATGGAATGGTGCCTGGAATGTCACCGCCAGCCGGAGAAATTCATACGGCCGAAGGACAAAGTCTTCGATATGACGTATAAGCCCGCGGAAGATCAAATGGTCTTGGGAGCCAGGCTCGTGAAAGAATACAAAGTTCGCAAACTGACCGATTGCGCGGTCTGTCACCGCTGACCCAAACGATGTCCAGTCAACCGAATACACCCATCCCGCTCGATCTGGAAGCCATCCGGACACGCTTGGCCGGCGCTAAAGGGCCGGAGTTTTGGCGCAGTCTGGATGAGGTTGCACAGACGCCCGAGTTCCAGTCGTATTTGGAGAATGAATTCACTCCGGGCACGTCGGAATGGACGAATCCGCTGAATCGCCGGCGCATCTTGCAATTGATGGGTGCATCGCTCGGGCTGGCCGGCCTGACGGCGTGCACCAAGCAGCCGGACGAAAAGATCATTCCTTACGTCAGCGCGCCGGAGGATATCGTTCCGGGCAAGCCTCTGTTCTTCGCGAGTGCGATTCCCTCAGGCGGTCTGGCCCATCCCGTTCTGGTGGAGAGCCATATGGGGCGGCCGACCAAGATTGAAGGAAACCCCGAGCATCCGGCGAGCCTGGGTTCGACGGACGTTCTGACACAGGCGGCGATTCTCAATTTGTGGGATCCGGACCGGTCGCAGAACGTTCTCTTCAACGGCCGTAACAGCACCTGGGCGCGCTTCCAGCAAACGGCGCTGATGTTGCGGGAAGAGCTGCTGTCCACCAAGGGCGCGGGCTTCCGTCTGCTGACGGAGACGGTGACATCGCCGACTCTGGGCGCCTGGATCAAGGAGTTTCTCGCGACGTTCCCGGAGGCGAAGTGGGTCCAGTTCGAGCCCGTCTCGCGGGACAACGCGAACGCCGGGGCGAAACTGGCGTTCGGCGAGGCGGTGAATGTGGTTTACAACATCGCTCAGGCGGATGTGATCGTGTCGCTCGATGCCGACTT
>Ga0187893_10000669_pt1 | contig 87284 bp, 67 predicted proteins | sample MA1701074metaG_FD_139574 | JGI IMG/M metagenome (GOLD analysis project Ga0187893, IMG submission 139574) | White microbial mat communities from a basaltic lava cave in the Kipuka Kanohina Cave System on the Island of Hawaii, USA - MA170107-4 metaG ... | reverse complement strand
GCCGCAGGCTCGACTTGAATCGCAGGGCCTCGATGACCAACGTACCAGGAGTCCCTTCGCCTGCTGCGAGTCGGTAGTTTAAATCGCCCGCGAAAGCGGACAAAGACTCAGAGACGCACCGCTCACGGTACCGAGGAGTGGAGGTCGGCGGATGCGCGTCCAAGTACCCTGTCCAATTCCTCCGGGGGAACCTGAGGCAATTGCCCCAGCATTGAAATCCAGGGGTCTTGCGGGCTTTAGCCAAAACCTCACAGTAAGAAGGCTCGGGGTTTCAATAACCACTGTGCAAAACGCCGAACGTGCGAAGCTTCGAACGATTGTGTCCGAGACGCAGAGTATGCTTGCAGTCGCCTTTCTCGAATGCGCATCCCGAACCCAGAGGGGCCAACGAGCAGAGGGGGCAATCTTGGACGCGTTGGTGCGTTCGGGATATCACCCTCTCATGGTGGAGTACCTAGTCCAGATGGCTCATCGCCTCCATGAACCGATCTGCTTGAGTCCGTGGGATAGAAGGCAAATTGCGATGCTCTGCAGAGCAGCCGTCACGGGTAACGATGCGAAGCCTTTGATGACCTTTGCCGCGCTCGCTCGATGAAAAGGCGGGCCGCTAATCGACGGCGACGGCGTGCGAATTAGTGCGCCATTCGGACCCACGCCGAATTGGCCTCGACGTCTTGATCATGGGAATGGACGCGGGACTATCGCCTATGGCCACGTGACCAAGACGAGAGCGTCTTCACCATCCTGGTCGCCAGGGCTCGATGGCCTTTCTTCATGCCACGAACGGCGTGAAGGATGGCCGTCTCGCCACGGTCGGCGGGTGAGGTGACTCGCGGGCTAATCTCCATCAGGTCGTACTTGGTGACGCCAAGGGCCTTGAGGAGGCGCTCGATGGTGTCCAAGGTTCCGTTTCGGGCACCGCGCTCGTATTCGCCGACGACTTTAGCATCCATGCCGGCACGCCGCCCCAGTTGATCCTGGGTGAGCCCCGCCTTTTGGCGTAGCTCCTTGACTCGACCCCCGACGTAGGCGCGGAATGAGCCCATCTCAACCCCAAAAGATGGGCTGTAGCCTATGGGGTCACATACGGCCCCGTCGACTCACGTATCCGTGGTGGTACTTGATAACCCCGTATACGTGGGTATAGTGCATGGTAGCGCAAAACCCTGGTTCCGTGGTTTTCATGAGGAGGCGTTATGGCCATCCGCCCATGCCGCGAGTGCGGGAAGGATGTCAGTACGGGAGCGCAGAGTTGTCCTCACTGCGGAGTTCCGATCGCGCGGAACAAGACTTCGGCGGGCACCTGGGGCTGCCTTGTCCTTGTGATCCTGGTTGCAGCCATTGCTATCCCGGGCATCATGAAGAGCGGGAAGGAGGCTTCATCGAGGGGGTCCGGTTCCGAGCCACCTAAACCTCCAGCCGAGTCTGTTCGCGCCGCTTCTTCGCAAACCCCGAAGGTCCCCTACGAGGCGCCGGAGATTAGTGAGGTTGGCCGGAAGCAGTACAGCCTCGAAATCTATGAACTACTGGACGAAAAAGAGTATCGCAAGGCCGTACGCGATGGCGATTCGGAAAGATTAGGGGAGATCCTGAAAGATAGGGCCCTCCGGGCTGCGCGCGGAGAAGAAGGTCCGTCCAAACTGGTTGAGGTCCTGACAGCCTATGGCCCATCCGAAAGCAAGATCGTGAAACTGCACGTTTCCATTCCTGGGCTGAAAAACCTCTCGTATTGGCAAGATGTGGAGGGTCAACTTCGTCCCGAGCAGGGGGTGCTGCTCAGGGTGACATGGGTTACGAAACTGGGGACGGGCAAAGGGCTGACCGGTGAAGCAAGGCACGAGCTAGACGTATTGGATGCGAAGCATCGGGTTCTCAACAAGCGCAATACCGCCCGGCTCACCGTAAAGGGAAACGCCACCGTCGAAACTGAGGATGCGCAATTCAGGCAGTCATTGGATTCCATTAAGTTCGGCATCGTGAAGTATCCTGACGGCGACGTGAGCGAGTTGCTGAAGGAGCCGCGTTGAGGTCGCCCTGTACACGGTTCTGGCTTGACCGATCATCGCAATAAGCTCCCGTGGGAGATCCCGTTGAGCCACAGGGCAAGGCCTGTGCGACCGGGGGCGCTTCTGGCTCAAAGCACGATCCCACGGGAGCAACCGGCGGACTTCGCCACCCTCAGCTATCCCTCTCAATGGAAGGCCAGGAACTCAGGCCCTGAAGCGGCAACGCTTCCTAGTCTTGAGGGAACTTCGCAAACCGATGGGTTCGTGGTGTCCGAGTCCGGGCATTAAGCGCATGCAGTATCATTCCTGGGATTCCTGCAGGAGGAGGACGTGTGGACGGAGTTCCTGCTCAGTCGAGGCGCTGCAGCCTGGACGATTTGCGACCCGTTATCGAGGAGGCCAAGGAGGTCGCGATCAAGTACAGGCTGCTAACGGGAAAGCCGCTCGGGGTCACATCTGAAGTCGCGGAGTATGAAGCGGCCCGCGTTATGAAGCTGGACCTCTGTGCGGCACGCGAACCAGGTCATGATGCGTTTGGAACTGGGGAACGAGCCGGACTGAGGATTCAGATCAAGGGACGATGCGTCCTGGACATATCCAAGCGCGGCCAGCGTGTCCCTGGAATCCGATTTCGCCATCCTTGGGATGTTGTGTGGCTCGTGCTCCTCGATTCGAACCTTGGACCCACCGTTATCTACGAGGCCGCGCGAGAGACGCTGCGTGCCGCGTTGGAGAAGCCCGGATCGCGCGCGCGAAATGAGCGAGGCCAATTGTCCATCGAGGCTTTCAAGAAGCTCGCTAATGTCGTGTGGCAGAGGTCCGGTGGGGCTGCGGGAGCATAAAATCCGAGAAGAACCATAGGGTTCCTGTGAACCCATGCCAATGATATGATCAACCCGTCAACGAAGGGGCCGCCGCAGTGACTGCGACCGAGGTCCAGGAAGTCCTTGTTTATCCAGACCAGTCGCAAGTGTCCATGCTCGCAAAGGGCGACCTGCCGCGCGAACGTGATCGACTCCTAAACCTACTGTCCGCGGGGAAGGTCCAACTGGCGCTGTCGTACATTCACATCGTCGAGACGTGCGCGCTTTCGAATCGGCAGATCCGTGACACGATCCTCGCATTCATCGACGAGGTTTATCCGTTCACACGATGGGTCCATGACCCTCATGTCATTCAACAGCAGGAAGTCGCGCGCCAGATCCACGAGTACATGAAGGAGCCGATCGTTCCCCGCGTCGAGGCGATCGCGCGGAATCTGGAAGACGCGGTGCGGCAAGCCCAGACCCAATCAACAATCATCGTGTGGACGAAGGAATTGAGGCCGTCAAGGGTCGCGGAACAGCTCCTCCGGCAAGGGAGCGGCAGGGCTCTTCTGGAAAGGGGACAAGCATATGTGGGGCGCGTCGCACTTTTCCATGATCGCGTGCTAGGGGTAAGGGATGCAGACTGGAGCCGTCGGCGCCAGATCGCCGATCTTGCCCCTGTCCGATTGGCCAGCGGCCGGATTGTGTCGAAGAACGAGCGCCAGGAATTCGGCAATGCGGTAGCCTTCCAGACGATGCCAGGCTTCGAGGTATTTCATCGAGCGCTCGAAACCATCTTCAAGGAACAGTTCGAATCGACGCGTAAGCCGGATCGCGGCGACATCGGGGACCAATACCACCTGCACGCCCTGCCGTACGTAAGTCACTTCACTTGCGACGGCTACGTTTACAGCGTACTCGATCGGATCAAGATGCGCCGAGTTGGATCTGGCATTGCCTACCGCAATCTCTCCGAAGCGCTGGAGGCCGCATCCTTTGAAGCGTCGACTCGTGTGAATCCTGCATGAGTTTCTTCCTCAACACCTACTGGCCGCTTTGTTCGACGTGGGACCCCAAGAGTCCGCACCCATATCCGCCCTTCTGTGACGGCTCGATACGGAGAGAGCCGGACCTTCAAAGCGCGTACCCGACGATCAGCGCGCTTTGTCGCGCGAGTCGGTTCGCGCCAAGACTGGGGGTTGGGGACAAGATCATCTACATGACATGCAAGGGACGCTATCTCGAGGATGCGGAGGAAGGCTGGCGCATTGTCGCCGCTCTCGAGGTTCTTGAAAGATTGCCGAGCCATTCTGATGCAGCCCAGTGGTTCGAGGGCCGCGAACTGCCGCTTCCTGGCAATTGCATGGTGAGCAGAAACGTGCGGGTGCCCGTGCAACACACGCACCTGCGTTCACGGGGCTGCAGCCGAGTGCAAAAGGACGACCGCGAGTATTGGAGGCGTTCCCAGGACTACCCGATGTTCCTGGTTTGCCGGGCGATGAGGATGGACCTTGTGCAACCGCCTCAAATTCTTCGACCTCAACTTGTGAGCGTGTTCGGAAAGATTCCCGGAACTGAGTCGGGCAGGAGGATTAACGAGGAGCAGTTCGAAGCATTGCTGGCCAGGATGCCCGCTCACGTGCTCAAGGAATGGCCCCTCGCCGATGGACGCGCTGCACACGCCAGAGGCACCAGGAGCTAACCATATCCTGCTCCTCCTATCGGGTCAGTTGCACAAACTCGTGGTGACGAAGGGGGAAGGGGACAGTCGGGCGGGAGGGTCTCGAATCGCCTCCGACTCGCTCGAAATGGACGGTTTTGGAAAAGGTGGGCCGGATCTGGTGGTGGCGCCGAATGTCACAGCCCTTCACCTATGACGTGCGTATCGGCCTGGGACACAAACTGATACGCGCCTTTTGCGTGCCGTGGCTATGTCAATTCTGCCAGACCTGTCATATCCTCGTCCGCATATGATGCCCCCGCTATAGCATCAAAAGATAGGTTCCCGCCGTCCCGGGAAAGGGGCGGCGGGAATTTTCGTATCCGCACCACCGCCCTCCCCGCGTCGGCTTCCATGACGATCCACTTCACATTCAGCATATTCCTGGACCCAGGATTCGTCGACTTCGGGCGGGTTTCGGCCCGTTGAAGACTCCGGTCCCTAAAGCGCCTTCCCCAGGATGATCACGTCCTCGCCCTTGTGGTAGTAGTCCCGCAGGTAGCCCTCCCACTTGAAGCCGTGGTCGAGATAGAAGCGGATCGCCCCCTTGTAGAGGCTGTGGCTCGACGTGTTCAGGTAGAGCTTCCGGGCGTTCTTGGCCCGGAGCTCCCGCTCGACCGCTCCCAAAAGCTTCGAGCCCACGCCGAAGCGGCGGAAGGCCGGCAGGACGTAGGTCCAGGCCAGCCAGAAGACGCCTCTCGGCTCCTTGATGTCGAAGAAGTAGCCCGTCACGCCGATCACCCGGTTCCGGGGCGTCACCGCGACCAGCACGCGGTCCTTCGAGCGCGCCTTGGAGTAGAAGTATTCGTCGTAGTACCGCTTGGCGTAACTCGCGTCGAGCTCGTCGTGCTGCCGGATCACCCCGAGCGCCGCCTCCTCCTCCGCCGCCGCGATCGGCCGGACCTGGATCTTGAGCGACGCGCTCGCGGGGGGACGGAGCGCCGGCCGGCGCCGCGCCGGCTTGCGGGGAGGGGTCCTTCCGGGCATCGTGCGGACAGCATACGGCCCCGGCATGCCCCGGGCAACTCTTCCCGGCCGCGCCGTCAGTTCCGGGGCCCGTAGACCGGGACCGGACGGCCGCGCTCGAGGGCGCCCAGATCGGGGGCCCGTCCCTCGAAATCGTCGTTCAGGCCCGGGAGCCGGCAGCCGGCGTCCACCGCGGCGCTCCCCGCGCGGAGGCGGAAGTCCACGCCTGCCGACGGGTAGACCGCGTGCGGCTTCGAGGGGTCGGGCGGCCTCACGTTCTCGAACACGTCGTAGTCCACCCCGATGCCGTGAGCTTCCTGGCCGGTCGCGGCGCGGAACGCCTCGAGCGTCGCGAACTCCCGGGAGCCCGCGGCCGCGAGCGCGTAGTCGCGGAGCGTCCCGGCCGCCGGCGCCTGCCAGACGAACTGGGGCCTCCCGCTCCGGTTCGGCCGGTAGCCGTTGTAGTCGAGCGTCGTGTAGGACGTATACGTCAGCTTTCCGAGCACCGGCCGCTCCGGATGGTCCGTGCCCATGAAGAGGTTGTTCCGGTAGTGCATGTTCGAGTTGCCGCGCGCGTTGGAGTTCTCGCAGACGAACGTGTTGTGGTAGACGAGGACGCCCGCCGGGTTCGCCCCGCCGTTCTTGATCCCGCCGCCGAACGGGACGTTGTAGCAGACGTTCCGGTAGAAGTAGGCCGGGCCCCCGAAGACCGGCTGCGCGCTCAGGCCGTGGTGCGCGGCGTTGAAGCCGCGGTTCCGCATGACCCGGATGTTGTGGACGCCGCCGTCCGCCTCGATGAAGTCGTCGACCATGACGTAGACGTCGTTGTTGTAGATGTCGATCGCCGCCGCCCGCTCCCGCGGGTCCTTGGGCGGCGTCCCGTGCGTGCAGACGCAGATCCCGTCGTGGAAGAACGACACCGTGTTGTGGCAGATCACGTGGCCCTGGCCGTAGACCTTGATCCCGACGTACGACTTGATCGGCGAGGGCTTGTACTTCCCGATCCCGGAGCCCGACCACCCGATCAGGCGGTGCGGGTCGTCCCGCCCCACGAGCACGTTGTCCGAGAGGTGGAAGTTCCGGGAGCCCGCGAACTGCGTGACGACGCCGATCCCCACGTCCTCCATCCGGCAGTTCCGGACGACCAGGCCCGTGCAGCCGATCACGTCCTTCAGGCCGGCGTAGAAGGCGATCTCGGTGTTGCGGACCGTGATCCCCTCGAAGTGCGTGTAGTCGGCGGCCGTCACGTCGAAAAGCCGGAAACAGCCTGCCCCGTCGAAGATCGCTTCCCCGTCCCCCGCCCCCTTGATCACGATCGGCTTCTCGGGAGTCCCGTCGATCGTGAGCACGTAGGTCCCGTCGAAGGGGATCTCGTAGGGGGTCACGTAGTCGAGGCGATCGGCCTTGTAGAGCCCGGCGTGGACGAGGATGACGTCGCCGGGCTTCACGGGCCGTTCCCGGACCACGCTCCAGTCGCCGCGGCCCGGGCCGTAGTAGGCCTCCTTCAGGCCGTTGAACGAGGGCTCCTCGCGCGGTCCCGCGTAGTCGGGAGGATAGACGTGGAGCGTCCGCCCGCCCTTCGGGATCCGGGGCTCGCCGCGCGTCGTCGCGGTCACGACCTGCAGCGCCCGGCCCGTGACCCCGTCGGGGTCCGTCATCGTGAGCCGGCACTCGTAGGCCGTCTCCGGCTCGAGGTCGAGGAGGCTCCCCGCGAACATCCGCGGCGTCCAGTACTCCAGGAACTCCCGCGCCCGCCAGACCTTCTCGTCGCCGATCCTGAGGAGCGGGAGGGCCGCGCGCCATTCGGCCGCGCCCGACTTCCGGAACTCGAGGGAGACGGCGGCGTTCCGGTTGTCGTCGCCACGGATCTCCCACTCGAAGCCGAGCGAGTGGATCGTGGGCGGCTCCAAGCGGAACTCGCCGGCGGTCACGGCGTCGGCCGGTTGAGAGAGGGCGAGGGCGAGGGCGATCGGAATCATGGGCGTCTCCTTCGGGGCAAGAAACGGGGGCCCGCCCCCGCGTACTAAAGGTTGTACACCGGAGGGAGAACCCATGAGAACCACGAGCCGCCGCCAGTTCCTGGGACGGGCCGCCCTGGGCGCCCTTGCGCTCGGGACCCGCCTGGGCGCGCAGGAGAAGAGGCTCGAGCACGGGCTCACCGTCATCTCCGGGACGCCCCGCGAGCGGGGCCGCGCGTACGGGTCGGCGTTCAAGGACGCCATCCGCGCCTTCCTCGACCGCGAGATCTGCGCCTCCTTCGTCGGGAAGCCGAACGCGAAGGACGCGATGCTCCGCTTCGCCGAGGCCTGCGGGAAGGCCATCCGCTCGTACTCGCCCCTGGTCCACGAGGAGATGGAGGGCATGGCCGAGGGAAGCGGCCTCCGCCTGGAGGAGCACGTCCTCCTCACGAACCACGAGGAGCTCTGGCACCGGGGCGCGATCCCGGCCCAGCCGCACTGCACCGTCTTCGGAGCCGCCCCGCCGGACACGGGGGGAGACACCTTCGTCTGCCAGACCTGGGACTGGATGGAGAACGTCTACGGGCTCTCGTCGATGCTCCACTGGAAGCGGACCGAGGGGCCGAGCGTGCTCGCCTACGCCTACCCGGGCCTTTGGACCGGCGCGGGCATGAACGCGAAGGGGCTCGCCCTCTGCTGGCACAGCGGGGGCGGCGACGGGAAGGAGCCGCGCGTGGGCATCCCCGCCTACGTGCTCATCGCCCAGATGCTCTACCAGGACACCCTCCAGGCCGCGCTCGAGGAGGCCCGCCGCGCCGGGCACGCCGGGTGGTTCGTCTTCCTCCTCGGCGACGCGCACGGGAAGCACGCGACGGTCAAGGGCACCCCGAAGCGGCTGGAGATCGTCGAGGACATCACCTCGAATGGCGGACGCATCCGGGCGGAGGGGGACGCCAAGGTCGACCTCGCCCGCCTCCAGGCCCAGTGCGGGAAGGTCAAGGTGAAGTCGACGATCGACGCGATGATCTTCAACGCCGCGCGGAGGGAGGCCTGGCTTAGCCGCCGGGCCGGCGGCGTCACCCCCTGGAAGCCCTTCCGCCTCGAGGATCGCTGAGCATGACGGTAAACCTACCAGGAAGGATTACCGTCATGACGGTAAAGCTACCAGGAAGGTTTACCGTCATCGGTGATCCGGCTCAGCGGCCGATGCAGTAGAGGCGCTTGTCGGAGCGGAGGAAGAGGGCGCCGCCCGAGACGGCGGGCGAGGCCATCATGGGGCCCTCGAGGACGTTCACCGCCAGGGTCTCCGGCTCGTCGCCCAGCTTGATGACCGTGGTCTCCCCCGCGTCGCTGAGGACGTAGATCCGCCCCGCCGCGATGACCGGGGAGGCCGAGTGGGGGCCCTTGGACCGCGCGCGCCAGCGCTCCTCGCCCGTCGACGCGTCGGCGCAGATGACCACCCCGGCCGAGTTCACCACGTACAGCCTGCCCTCGTGAAGGGTGGGGGAGGGCGTGGCGGTGCCGAGCGCCTTCTCCGCCCAGGCCTTCTCGGCCTGCTCGCGGCCCGGCCGGAGCGCCGTGAGGGTCCCGCCCGTGGCCAGGACCAGGCCGTCCCCCGCCACGGGGGAGGGGATGGTGGCGAACCCGCCCGAGAACGACCAGAGCCGGCTTCCCGTCGCGGGGTCGAACGCGGTGATCTCGTTCGGGGACTGGAAAAGGGCCTCGGTCCGCCCGTCGTTCCGCGCGACGAAGGGGGTGCACCAGTTGATCTTCTGGAGCCGCTCCCGCTTCCAGAGGTTCGTCCCCGTCCGGGCGTCGATCCCGGCCACGAACGAGTCGCCCACGTTCTCCATGGCGACGAGGAGCGCGTCCCCCGCGAGCACCGGCGAGGCCGCCATCCCCACGTTGTTCCCGATCGTCGGGTAGTCCCCCACGAGCGAGCGGTACCAGAGGAGGTCGCCGTCGTGGCCGAGCGCGGCGAGGTCTCCCGTCGCGAAGAGCGCGAACACCGCGCGCGCGTCGGCCGCGGGCGTGGGGGCGGCCATGCTGGTCTTGTTGTTGCACTGCGTGCTCCCGGTCGCCGCGAAGGTCCTGCGCCAGAGCTCCGCCCCGGTCTTCGCGTCGAAGGCGAGGACGTGGAGCCGCTCCTGGGACGGGCCCGTGCAGGCCGTCACGAAGACGCGCCCGCCCGCGACGATCGGGCTGGAGAGCCCCCGCCCCGGGAGGTCGGCCGTCCAGCGGAGTCCCTTGTCCTTGCCCCACTCCACCGGGAGCTCCGCCTCGGCCGAGATCCCCCGGCCGCCCGGCCCCCGGAACTGGGGCCAGTCCTGGGCCTGGGCCAGGGTCGCGAGGGCGAGGGCGGGGAGGATCATTTCGGGGCCGGCTCGGTGACGACCTTGAACGGGATGGCGCCTCCCAGCCCGTCGCAGAGCCGCGCCTGGAACGACCACTTCTGCGCCCAGTCCTCCTTCTGCTCGTTCTGGCAGATCTTGAGGAGGACGTCGTTGCGCCCCTTCCGGAGCGCGCCCCGGAGGACGTACTGGTCCATCTTCATCCCGTGGTGGTACTCGTTCCGGAAGAAGCCGAGCTCGCCGTTCAGGAAGACCTTGACCGCGTTGTTCGTCGCGACCCGGAGCTCGACGGGGCCACCGGACGGCGACTCGACCGACGCGAGGGCGTAGGCGATCGAGCCCTTCTCCTTCCCGAGGACCACGTTGAGATCGACGACCCCGTGGGGGTCCGCAGTCGTGTGCTCCACGATCCGGGCGGGCTGCCCGTCCTTTCCGGCGGGCGGCGCCTTGGGATCGAGCTCCTTTTCCGGGGCGTAGGCCACGTCGAAGCCCTTCATGCCGACGTTGTCGAAGGACGCCACCAGGAGCCAGCGGTCGATGAACCCGTAGTGGGCGCGCAGGTCCACGCCGAACCCGAGGTCTTTCAGCGTCTTGGCGATCGCGTTCACCTGGTCGGGTTCGCGCGCGCAGGCGAAGATCTTCCGGAAGGCGTCGGCGGCGGCGGCCTTGTCCCCGTCCTTGAGACGCTTCTGCGCGGCCTCGACGGCCCGCGCCACGGCGTCGCGCCGGAGCTCGCGTCCGGGATCGTCCAGCATCCCGGGGAGGAGCCGGTCGGGCGCCGAGGGGTCGAGGCGGAGCAGCCAGTCGTACGCGAGGCGGCGCGCCGCCCCATCGTGGCCCCGGTCGGCCACGAAGGCCTCGAGGCCCTTCGCGTCGAGGGGCCGCTTCGCCGCGAGGGCCTTCTCCCCGATCGCGTCCACAGCGGCCCGGAGCCAGTTGGCGGCACGGGGACCCGCCCCGTCGAAGGCGGCGAGCGCGGGGAGCATCGCCTCGGGCCCGCGCGCCACGACCGTCTTCCACGCGCCCGTGGCCTCCCCGTTCCCGGCGCCCTCCCGCTCGACCGCCCGGATCCGGGCAAGCGCCCGGCCGAGCTCGTCGTCGCCCGCCGCCAGGCCGAGGAAGGCCGCCAGGAGGATCGCCCCGTTCCGCATTCAGTCTATGGAACGCTCGCGGGAGCGTTAGAATGGATGGCGTTCAAGAAGGGGAGGATGACCATGCACATTCGCGCGGCGGTGCTCGCGGGGGCGCTCCTGTCGTGGGGCGCGACGGCGGGCGGGCAGGAGGTCCCGGCCTGGAAGGACCTCTTCAACGGCAAGGACCTGACCGGGTGGGTCAACGTGAACACGGACAAGGACACGTGGAGCGTGAAGGACGGCGTCCTTGTCTGCACGGGGAAACCCATCGGCGTCATGCGCACCGACAAGCAGTACGAGAACTTCATCATGCACGTCGAGTGGATGCACACGCAGCCGGGCGGAAACTCCGGGACCTTCATCTGGGCCGACGGCAGCGTGCCGGAAGGGAGGCGGCTGCCCCGAGGCATGGAGGTCCAGATGCTGGAGCTGGACTGGCCCAACATCAACAAGACGAAGGACGGGAAGCCCAACGACGTGGCGTACGTGAGCGGCGAGCTCTTCGGGGTGGGCTGGAAGGCCGTGCCCGACAACCCGCGCGGCAACCGGAGCAAGTCCTTCGAGCTCCGCTGCAAGGGGAAGGGCGAGTGGAACGCCTACGACATCGTGGCGGTCGACGGCACGGTGAAGCTCTCGATCAACGGCAAGTTCGTGAACGGGATCTCGAAGGCCGAGATCAAGAAGGGCTACATCTGCCTCGAGAGCGAGGGCGCGGAGATCCACTTCCGGAACATCCGGATCCTGGAGCTTCCGCCCGGCATCACGACCCCGGAGCAGACCGCGCCCGTCGTGGAAAAGTAGCCGGGTGAGGCCGGCGCTCACCGCGCTCCTCACGGCGGGGGCGATGGCGGCGTTCGCGTCGAACTCGCTCCTCTGCCGGGCGGCGCTGGCGGGCCGCTCGATCGACGCCGTCTCGTTCACCTCGATCCGGCTCGTGAGCGGGGCGCTCGTCCTCCTGGCGCTCGCGCGCGGACGGACCGCCGGCGGGGGCTGGATCGCGGCCGGGGCGCTCGCGGGCTACGCCTTCGGCTTTTCGCTCGCCTACCTCCGGCTCTCCGCGGGGACGGGCGCCCTCATCCTCTTCGGCACCGTCCAGGCGACCCTCCTCCTCTGGGGCCTCGCCCGGGGCGAGCGGCCGACCGCGCCCGCCTGGCTGGGCCTCCTCCTGGCGTTGGGCGGTCTCGTGGCGCTCACCCTCCCCGGCCTCACCGCGCCCGACCCGCTCGGGGCGGCCCTGATGGCCGGGGCGGGCCTCTCCTGGGGCCTCTACACGGTCCGCGGAAAGGGCGTCGCCGACCCGCTCGCGGCCACGTCCGGTAACTTCGTCCTTTCGGTCAGCTTCGCCGCGCTCGCCGCCGTCGTCGTGCCCGCCGCCGGCGGGCGCTTCCACCTCTCGCTGCCCGGCGCGGGGCTCGCCGCGGTCTCCGGGGCCCTGACCTCCGGCCTGGGCTACGTCCTCTGGTACGCCGCCCTCCGCGGCCTGAGCGGGCTCCAGGCCGCCGTCGTCCAGATCTCGGTCGCCCCGATGGCCGCGCTGGGCGGCGTGGCCTTCCTCGGCGAGCGGCTCACGCCGCGCCTCCTCGCCTGCGGCGCGGCCGTCCTGGGCGGGATCGCCCTCGCCGTCTCCGCCCGCCGCGACGCGCGCTGATCCGGGACGTATACTCTGGCATGGGCCGCGTCGCGCTCCTCCTCTTCCTCGCCCTCGCCCCGCAGGAGACCGCGCTTCGGAGCCTCGACGACGCGATGGAGTCCCAGCTCCGGGACTTCAAGGTGCCCGGCGGGGCCCTCGCCGTGGCGAAGGACGGAAGGCTCCTCTACGCGAAGGGTTACCGGCGCTCCGACGCGGACGATCCGGTCGCGGCCGACGCCCTCTTCCGCATCGCGAGCATCTCGAAGCCCGTGACCGCGGTCGCGATCCTCGACCTGGTCGAGCGGGGCAAGCTCGACCTCGACGCCCCCGCGTTCGCGCTCCTCGACCTCAAGCCCCACGTGCCGGAGGGCGCGGCGGTGGACCCTCGCCTGGCCCGGATCACCGTGCGCCAGCTCCTCCATCATACGGGCGGCTGGGACCGGAACCGGAGCGGGGACGCGATGTTCCGCTCGGTCGAGATCGCCCGCGCCCTGGGCCTTCCCCCGCCCGCCGGGGCCGAGGCCGTGATCCGTTTCATGATGGGGCAGCCCCTCGATTTCGACCCCGGCACCCGCTACGCCTACTCGAACCTGGGCTACTGCGTCCTGGGACGCGTGATCGAGAAGGTCGCGGGCGAGCCCTACGAGGACCACGTGAAGAAGGCGGTTCTCGAGCCGATGGGGATCACCCGGATGAGGCTGGGGAAGTCGCTCCTCGAGGACCGGGCCCCGGGCGAGGTGCGCTACTTCCAGGCGGACGCGAAGCCGCGGCGCTCGGTCTTCGAGAAACTGGGGGACGCCGAGACGCCCGTCCCCTACGGGAGCTTCTGCATCGAGGCCATGGACGCCCACGGCGGGTGGCTCGCGTCCGCCGTCGACCTCGCCAAGTTCGGCTCGCGGCTGGACCGGGTCCTCGAACCCAAGTCGATCGAGATCATGTTCGCCCCTCCCCCCGTCCTCAAGTCGGGCGCCGTCTACTACGCCTCCGGTTGGCAGGTGCGGCGCATGGAGGGGAAGGGGATCAACGCTTGGCACACGGGGAGTCTCCCCGGCACCGCGACCCTCCTCGTCCGCCGCCACGACGGCTTCGTCTGGGCGGCGCTCTTCAACGAGCGGAGCCCCCAGTCGGGGCGGATCGACGGCGCCCTCCACGGCGCCGCCGACGCCGTCAAGGCCTGGCCGGAGGGCGACGCCTTCCCGAGGTTCCCGTGACCCTCGCCCTCGCGCTCGTCCTCGCCTGCGCCCAGGCGGCGGAGGTCCCCGATCTCCGCACCCGGAAGGCGGGTTCCGACTGGCCCTCGTTCCTCGGTCCGAACCGGGACGGCGTCTCCCCCGAGAAGGGGATCCTGACCGCGTGGCCGGCCGCGGGCCCCCGGATCGTGTGGGAGCGGGAGCTCGGGACCAGCTTCGGCGCCCCGTCGATCGCCCGCGGGAGGCTCTTCGTGTTCGACCGCGCCGGCGACCGGATGCGCCTCAGCTGCCTCCGGAGCGAGACGGGGGAGGAGCTCTGGAAGGCGGAGTACGCGACCGATTATAGCGACCGCTACAGCGACAACGACGGGCCGCGCTGCTGCCCGGTGGTCGACGGCGACCTCGTCTTCACCTTCGACCCGGCGGGCCAGCTCCATTGCCGGCGCGTCGCCGACGGGTCGCTCGTCTGGAGCGCGGACACGTCGAAGAACTTCGGCGTCGTCCGGAACTTCTTCGGAGTGGGGAGCACCCCGCTCGTCGAGGGCGAGCTCCTGATCGTCCACGTGGGCGGGAGCCCTCCCGGGAGCCCGGGAATCGAGTCGGGCGAGACCCGCGGGAACGGGAGCGGGATCGTGGCCTTCGAGAAGCGGACGGGGAAGGTCCGCTGGAAGGCGTCGGACGAGCTGGCGAGCTATTCGAGTCCCGTCGCCGCGACGCTCGACGGCCGCCGCTGGGGCTTCGTGTTCGCGCGGGGCGGCCTGGTGGGCTTCGATCCCGCGTCGGGGAAGATCGAGTTCCAGCACCCCTGGCGCGCGGCGATGATCGAGAGCGTGAACGTGAGCAACCCCGTGATCGTGGGCGACCGCGTCTTCGTCACGGAGGCCTACACGATCGGAGGCTGCCTCCTCAAGGTCCGGCCCGGCGGCTGCGAGGTGGTGTGGGAAGACGGCCGGAAGCGCGAGCGGGCGATGTCGTCCTGGTGGTCGACGCCGATCCACGCGGACGGGCACCTCTACGGAGCCAGCGGGATGCAGGCGGCGGACCTCCGCTGCATCGAGCTGGCCACCGGCAAGGTGAAGTGGGCGCAGCGCGGGGTGGGGATCTGCTCGCTTCTCCTCGCGGACGGCCACTTCGTCTCGCTCTCCGACGACGGGACCCTCCGCCTCCTCAAGGTCAATCCCGACCGGTACGAGGAGCGGGCGAAGTCGGAGCTGAAGTCGGGCGGCGGCGGCCCGCTCCTGCGCGCGCCCGCCCGCGCGGCGCCGGTCCTCTCGCACGGGCTCCTCTACGTCCGGGGAAGCGACCGGCTGGCCTGCCTCGAGCTCGTCCCGTGATCGCGCTCCTCCTCCTCGGCCTCCAGGACCTCCGCGCCCACGAGGAGGCCGCGCGCGCGGACGCGAAGACGGTCGACGGGCACTCCCGCCGGGGAGACGCGCGGTTCTTCCTGGGCGACTTCGAGGGCGCCGTCGCGGACTACGAGCGGATGGTGGAGCTCGAGCCGCGCCTCGAGGCCGGCCACTGGCGGCGCGGGATCGCGTACTTCTACGCGGGCCGCTACGAGAAGGCGGCCCGGCAGTTCGAGATCTACCACAGCTTCGACGACGTGGACCGCGAGAACGGGATCTGGCGCTACTTCTCGCAGGCGAAGGCGTACGGCTTCGAGCGCGCCCGGGAGGGCCTCCTCAAGTACAAGAAGGACGACCGCGAGCCGTTCCCGTCGGTCTACGAGCTCTTCGCGGGCAGGACGACGCCGGAGGCGATCCTGGCGCCGATCAAGGAAGCGCCGATCGACGACGACGAGCGCGAGAAGCGGCATTTCTACGCCCACCTCTACATCGGACTCAACCACGCGGTCGAGGGGAGGGCGCGGGAGGCGGCGAAGTTTTTGCGGCTTTCCACGGCGAACCGCTGGGGCCCGCTCGCCGGCTTCGGCCCGAGCTACATGTGGCACGTGGGCCGGCTGCACCTCGAGCTCCTCGATCGCGCGCGCGACTGGCCCGGCTGGCGCGGCCCCGAGGGAAGCGGCGTCTCCTCCGAGGGGTCCCTGCCGGCGGGATGGGGTCCCCGTGAGAACGTGGGGTGGAGGGCCGAGATCCCCGGCGAGGGCGCCTCGTCCCCGATCGTCTCGGGCGACGCGGTCTTCGTGACGTCGGCCCTGGAAGGGGGAGGGCGACGGCTGCTCCACTGCCTCGACCGGAAGACCGGGAAGATCCGCTGGACGCGGGAGACGAAGGACGCGAACCCGGAGATCGCCTCGGCGGTGACGGGCCACGCCGCCTCCACTCCCGCGACGGACGGCCGTCGCGTGGTGGCGTGGTTCGGGAACGCGGGGGTCGTCTGCTACGACTTCGCGGGGGAGCTGCTCTGGCGCCGGCGCCTCGGGGACTTCGAGTCCGAGCTCGGCCTGGCCTCGTCGCCCGTCCTCCACCGCGGAAAGGCGATCCTGGTCTGCGACCACGACGGCCGCCCGCCCCGATCGTTCGATTCGTTCCTGGCGGCGCTCGATCTCCGGACGGGGGAGCCCGTGTGGAGGACGGAGCGCCCCGGCCTCGAGCGATCGTGGAGCACGCCGGTCCTCGTCGGGCAGGATCTCGTGGTGAGCGCCCAGGACGAGGTCCGGGGCTACGATCCCGCGACGGGGAAGCTCGCCTGGAAGGTGGATACGGGGGGCGGGTGGGTGACGCCCACGCCCGTGGCGGGGCTCGGCCTGGTCGTGGCGACCTCGGGGAAGGACGGCCCCACGCTCGCGTTCCGGCCGGGCGGAGAGGTCGTCTGGCGGGAGGCGCGGGGCGGGCCGTATGTCTGTTCGCCCCTCCTCCTCGGGGACCTCCTCTACCTCCACGACGAGACGGGGATCCTCGTCTGCCGGAACGCGGCGGACGGGAAGGAGGTCTACCGGGAGCGCCTCTCCGGGAAGTTCAGCGCCTCGGCCGTGGCGGGCGACGGGAAGCTCTACTTCACGAGCGAGGCGGGGACGACCTACGTCGTGAAGCCCGGCCGCTCGTTCGAACTCCTGGCGGAGAACCGCCTGGGGGAGGAGGTCCTGGCCTCCCCGGCGATCGCCCGGGGCGCCCTCTTCATCCGGACGGCCAAGCGCCTCTGGTGCCTCCGGTCGTCGGCGGAGGAGTAGGGGAGGAAGGGCTGGCTCCCCTTCTTCGAAGATCGGGAATACTCCCGACCCGCGAGTGTCGTTCCTTAAGTAGGACAGATCCTGAGAACACATAAGGGAGGACTCTCGAGATGAGAAAGACGATGCTGGGGATCGCGATCGCCGCGCTGGCGGCGATGGCCGCGCCGGCCGCGGCGCAGGAGCTGACGGCCGGGATGCAGAAGGGCGATCCGGACCTGAAGTCGGCCGGCCCGCTCGCGTTCGCGCCGCAGGGGATCCTGCTCGCGGGCGACGGGCAGGGCGGAGCCGTGTTCGCGATCGCGACGGGCGACGCCGAGGGCAAGCCCGAGGAGGCCAGGCATCAGATTCCGGGCCTGGACGAGAAGGTCGCCGCCGCGCTCGGCACCACGGCGGCGGACATCCTGATCGCCGACATGGCGGTCAACCCGGCCAGCGGGAAGGTCTACCTGTCCGTGGCCCGCGGGAAGGGCCCCGGCGCCGCCCCCGCGATCGTGGTCCTGGACGGGACCTCGAAGGTCTCGGAGCTCAAGCTGAAGGACGTGAGCTTCAGCAAGGCCGCGCTCCCCAACCCGAGCAGCAAGCGGGCGGAGGCGATCACCGACCTCGCCTACGTGGACGGCCGGGTGATCGTGGCGGGCCTCTCGAGCGAGGAGTTCGCGTCGAACCTCCGCTCGATCCCGTTCCCGTTCAAGAGCGCCGACCCCGGGGCGAGCATCGAGATCTACCACGGCGCCCACGGGAAGTTCGAGACCAACTCGCCGATCCGGACCTTCGCGGTCCACGAGTCCCAGATCCTCGCGGCCTACACCTGCACGCCGCTCGTCCGCATCCCTGTGGGCGACCTCAAGGCCGGATCGAAGGTGAAGGGCACCACGATCGCGGAGCTCGGGAACCGGAACCGTCCGCTCGACATGATCGTCTACCAGAGCGGCGGAAAGAGCTGGCTCCTCCTGGCCAACAACAGCCGCGGCGTCATGAAGATCTCGACGGACGGGATCGACCGGGCGCAGGGGATCACCGAGAAGATCAGCGGCGTGGCCGGGCAGAAGTACGAGACGATCGCCGCGCTCAAGGGCGTGACGGAGCTCGACCGCCTCAACAAGTCGCATGCGGTGGTCATCGTCCGCGAGGGCGCCGGCCCCATGACGCTCGCCACGATTCCGCTCCCGTAGTCCGGGGTCCATGGCTCGACTCGGCATTTCGGGCCCGCGCGGTCGCAAGGCCGCGCGGGCCCTTCTCTTTCTGGCGGCCCTGGGCTGCGCAGGGAGAGGCGAGGGCCCGGGAGACGCGCGGCTGGGGCCGGAGGGCTTCTCCTCGCCCGTCCTCTCGGACGACCAGCTCGCGCGGGTGGGCGCGCTTCCCCCCGGAAGCGAGGAATGGAGGCGCATCTTCTCGGTCTTCGTGGCCGGGCGGCCCGACGACCCGCTTTTCGGAGACTACCGCCTGGAGGGACGGCGAATCCTCTTCGCCCCCCGCTACCCGCCTCGGCCCGGCGTGTCCTACACCGCGCGGTTTCAGCCCCTCCGGATTTCGGACCCGGGCGGGAGCGGGCCCCGGTACGCGATCGAGTGGACGTTCGAGGTGGCCGCGCCGCCTCCCGGTCCCCGCGCGCGGGTCCTCCGGGTTGCCCCGACGCGGGATGTCCTCCCGGAGAACCAGCTCAAGTTTTACGTCTACTTCTCGGCGCCGATGGCGCGGGGCGAGGCCTATTCCCGGGTCCGCCTGCGGTCGGACGGAAAGGACGTCGAGCATCCCTTCCTCGAGCTGGGAGAGGAACTCTGGGACCACTCGGGCACGCGGCTCACGCTCCTCTTCGACCCCGGCCGGATCAAGCGGGAGCTCCTGCCCCGCGAGGAGGCGGGGCCTTCGCTCGAGGCGGGAAAGTCCTACGTGCTCGAGATCGACGGCGGCTGGCAGGACGCCGAGGGGAAGCCGCTCGAGAGCGGCTTCCGGAAGGCCTTCCGGGCGGTCGGGCCGGACGAGAGGCAGCCCGACCCCGCGAGATGGACCCTCGCGCCGCCCCGGGCGGGCACCCGGGACCCGCTCGTCGCCCTCTTCGACGAGCCGCTCGACCACGCGATGCTCGGCCGCGTTCTCGAGGTGGTCGACCCCTCCGGCGCGGTGCTCGAGGGCCGGATTGATATCGACGCGGAGGAGACCCGCTGGCGCTTCCACCCCGCGAAGGTCTGGGCGGCCGGCCGCCACGGGCTCCGCGTGGACACGCTCATCGAGGACCTCGCCGGGAACAGCATCGCCAAGCCCTTCGAGGTCGACGTGTTCCGGCGCATCGAACGTCAGGTCGTGTCGAAGTTCGTGACGCTGCCGTTCGAGCCGAGGTAGCTCTGGGGTCCCCGGGCCCGCCCTCAGCGGGTCCGGAGGAGCGCGAGGGCGGCCCAGCCGGTGGTGGAGATCCGCTGGGCGTAGCTTTCCGCGCCGGGGGGGCGGACGGTCTCGGGCCAGCCCCCGTCGGGCTGCTGCTCGGCGGCGAGGTACGCGCGGCCGCGGCGGATCATCTCAACGACGCCCGGGGCTTCCGCCACGCCGGAGAGCGCGAGGAGCGCCATCGCCGTGTCGAAGGCCTCGGGCGGGGAGACGAGGTACGGACCCCAGCCTCCGTGCGGGCCCTGGGCCTTGCGGAGGACTTCGAGGCAATCGGAGCGGGACGGGTCGTCGATCAGGAGCGCGGCCGCGTCGACCACGTAAGCGGGCTTCCGGGCGCGGAGCCACGCGGCGGCGCGGGCGGCGGGCTCCGCGAAGCCCCGTTCCCCCGCCGACTCCAGGATCCGCCGGGCGACGACGGTGGCCAGGACGCGGCCGTAGGTGACGGGCGAGCCCGGGAGGCCGTCGGCGTCCACGGCCCAGGAGCCGTCGGGCTCCTGGAAGCCGCGGACCAGCTCCGCGGCGCGCTCGAGGGGCGCCCCGCCCCGGCCCGATGCCGCCAGCGCGTGGGCGAATTGGATCGCGGAGAGCCTCCGGTCGCTGAAAGGGCCCTCGGGGCCGCTGTACTTCCAGTCGTCGGGACGGCCGAGGAAGTCGAGCGTGGAGTCGAGCGCTCGAGAATCGAACCGCAGACCCGCCCGTCGGGCCGCCAGGAGGGCGCGGGCGGCGTCGCCGTTGTTGTGGCAGGAAAAGCACTTGTTCTCGACGGGCCAGGCGGGGACCTCGCGGGCGAGGTAGGCGACGGCGCGCTCCTCGGGAGAAGGCGCGGCGCACGAGGCGACGAGCAGGGCCGCCAGCGCCGAAGTGTTAACGCTCAAACGACGTTTGGATGTTAACACTAGTCGGCGGCGATCCGGAGGAGCTGGGTGTCGGTCCGGAGGAGGAGGGCGCCCTCGAGGGGGACGAGGGAGGCGAGCGTCCGGCCCTTCACCTCGTTCCGGGCGAGCTTCTCGAAGGCCTTCCCCGGCTTGACGACCGTGGTCGCGCCGTTCTCGTCCAGGAAGTAGATCCGCCCGGCCGCGAAGAGGGGAGAGGCGGAGAAGGCGCCCCCGAGGCGCTCCTGCCAATGGACCTTCCCGGTCCGGGCGTCGATGCAGGTCGCGATCCCCTGGTCGCTCACGACGTAGAGCTCGTCGCCGACAAGGAGGGGTGACGGGTTGTGGGGGGCCCCCCTCTCGAGCGTCCAGGCGACGTGGGTGTCGGTCACGTCGCCCCGCCCGTCCGGCCGCACGGCGATGAGCGTCGGGCGGTCGAAGCCGGTCCCGACGAAGACCAGGCCATGGCCGAAGACCGGCCGGGGGACGACCGAGTAGCCCTCCCCGTAGCGGACGGTCCAGAGGGCGCGGCCGTTCGCCGGGTCGTAGCTCGTGACGGCGCCGGCCGTGGGGAGGACGACCTGGGTCTTGCCAGCGACGTCGATCGCGAGCGGCGTGCAGAAGGCGAACTTCTTCTGGATCGGGAGCGGCTCGCGGGGGGTCCTCCATCGGATCTCGCCGGTCTTGCGGTCGAGCGCCACGACCTGCTGGACGTCCGAGCCGTCGCAGCTGAAGATCAGCAGCTCGCCCACGAGCGCCGGGGAGCCGCCCGGGCCGTGGACCGGGGCGTACTTCACCTCGCGTTTCCAGACGACCTTCCCGTCGGCCGAGAGGCAGGCGGTGCCGTAGGGGCCGAAGTGGACGTAGACGCGGTCCCCGTCCAGGATGGGCGTGGGCGAGGCGTGGCTGTTCTTCCTGTGGATCGGAGGAGCCGAAGGGAGCCTGAAGAGCTCGACCTCGTGGAGCTTTTTCCCACTCGCCGTCTCAAGCGCGACCGCGCGGAGCGAGGCGCCCCCCACGGCGGCGGTCAGCCAGATCTTGCCCCCTGCCACGACGGGGGAGGACCAGCCGAGGCCCTCGACGGGCGTCCGCCAGCGGATGTTGGAGGAGGCGTCGCTCCACGCGAGGGGGAGCGCCGTCACGGCCGAGTGGCCCTGGCCGTCGGGGCCTCGGAACTGGGGCCAGTCCTGGGCCAGAGAGAGAAGCAGCGCGGCGATCGTCATCCAGAGATCATACGCCGGGCTCAGCGTCCGCGGGTGGCGCCCGCACAGGACGGGCAGTGGTCCCCGAAGCCCGGTTCCATCATCGCCATCCCGTCCCGCTTCCCCTCGTCGATCAGCGCGCGCATCGCGGCGCGCTCCGGGCCGTCCATCCGCAGGCGCCCGAAACGGCGCTCGACGTAGCGGGCCACGAGCGACTCAAGCGCCCGGCGGCGCTCATCCCGGACGCGGCTTCGGAGCGCGAGCTCCACGTCGGGCGGGAATCCCCGCCCGCGCCCGCCGTAGACGGCGATGTCCGTCGTGTTCACGTAATCGAGGAGGGCCTGGGTGACCGGAGTGCAGATCGGGCACTTGGGGACGAAGTGCTCGCGAGGGGCGGCGAGGAGGGGCCGGAGCGCGTCGGCCGGGGCGCCGTCCTCCCAGAGCCCCTCGAGGACGGCGAAGTAGAGGAAGCGGCCGCGGTCGAGCTCGGTGAGGGAAGGGGTCGGCGAAGCGCACCAGGCCAGGAGGAGCGCCGCGAAAGCGCCGGACCGGGGCATCCGGGGATTGTAGCGGTCAGCGGGGCGGGATGCGAAGGACGACGCGGAATCCGAGATTGCTGTGGCCGAACTTCGGGGGGTCGCTGTTCCGCGTCGCGCAGCGGACGTCGGCCGCGACGTTGCTCCAACCGCCGCCCCGGACCGAAAAGCTCTCCTGCGTTCCCAGGTCGCCGGGATCGAGGGAGTCGTCCTTCGGGTAGGGACCGTGGCGCGTGGAGCAGAACTCCCAGACGTTCCCCAGCATGTCGTGGAGGCCGAACGCGTTGGGCCGATAGATCCCGACGGGGGCGACGAAGGCGTGGCCGTCGTCCATGTCCATCACGGTCCGGGGCCACTCGGGGTGGACGCGCTTGAGGGCGCGGTCTCCGACGTTGGCGACCCGTCCGCTGCGGTCCTCGTCGGGCCCCCACCAGAAGCGGTCCCCGGAGCCGGCCCGGCAGGCGTACTCCCACTCCGACTCGGTGGGGAGATCGGCGGCCGGGTCGAGCCAGCGGCAGAAGGCGAGGGCGTCGTTGTGGCTCACGTGGGTAACGGGATGGTCGTCGCGAAGCTCGAAGGGGCGGGCGTAGCCCGGATTCCGCCAGTTCGTTCCGGGCCGGTGGATCCAGACGGCCTTCGCGTCGTGGGCGTGGCCGCCGCCGTTCCGCTCGACGTCGGTGACGTGCCCCGTGGCCTCGACGAAGCTCCGGAACTGGCCCACCGTGACCTCGTGCTTCCCGAGGTAGAAGGGCCGGGTGATCGAGACGCGGTGGAGGCTCTCGCCGCCCTGCCGTCCGGGCTCTCCCGGCGGGGATCCCATGAGGAAGGTCCCCGGAGGGACCAGACGGAACTGCATCCCGCCGGGAAGGGTCCTTTCCTCGGGCAGGTCCGAGGCGCGGCAGCCCGCCAGGAGGGCCAGAGGAAGGGCCCATCTCATGCCCTTGAATTGTGCCGGGGAGGCCCTTCGGTGACGGGGAATCGACGAATCCTGCCCCCGAATGCGGGCGCGTGATGTAGATAGTGGTAGCGAGCCGCCCGGGGGAACGCGGCTCGGCAGGGAGGAGCCGTCCGAATGCTGACGCTTCTGGGGCGCCCCGATCCGCGGCCCGAGCCGGACCACGGCCCGCTCACCCGCCGCAGCTTCCTCAAGATCGGCGGCATGGCGGCCGGCGGCCTGACGCTGGGCCAGCTCCTCGCGCTCGACGCCCGGGCGGGCACGGGCCGCTCCCACAAGGCCCTGATCAACATCTTCATGCCGGGCGGGCCCTCGCACATCGACACCTTCGACCTCAAGCCCAACGCCCCGGCTGAGATCCGCGGCGAGTTCCGTCCCATCGGCACCAACGTCCCCGGGATCCAGATCTGCGAGCTCTTCCCGCGGATGGCGAAGATGATGGACAAGCTCGCCCTCATCCGCTCCATCCACGACTCGGAAGGCCTGCACGACGGCTACCAGTGCATGACGGGCCGGCGCCGGAAGGACAAGGAGACGATGCCGGCGGGCGGCTGGCCCGCGGGCGGCGCCTGGGTCTCGAAGCTCCAGGGCGACACCGGGCCCGCGGTTCCGGCCCACGTCTCGATCATGTACCCCACCGGACACCGCTTCTGGGGCGAGCCGGGCGGGGGCGGGTTCATCGGCCACGGCCACGCGCCCATGCAGCTCGTGGGCAAGGTCCCGGGCGAGAAGCCCCGGAACATGATCCTCGAGGGGATCAGCCTCGAGCGGCTCCGCGAGCGGGAGGCCCTGCGGAGGACGATCGACGGATTCCGCCGCGACGTGGACTCGAGCGGCACGATGGAGGGGATGGACGAGTTCGAGCGCCGCGCGCTCGAGGTCCTGAGCTCCTCCAAGCTCACCGACGCCCTCGACCTCTCGAAGGAGGACCCGAAGGTGGTCGAGCGCTACGGCGCCAACGACGAGGCGTTCCAGCGGGACGGGGCGCCGCGGATGATCCGGAACTTCCTCGTCGCCCGGCGCCTGGTCGAGGCCGGCGCCCGGGTGGTGTCGCTCAACTACAGCCGCTGGGACTGGCACGGCGGCGACGGCATGAACTTCCCGAGCTCGCGGATCGAGTTCCCGATGCTCGACCGCGGGTTCAGCGCGCTGATCACGGACCTCTACGAGCGGGGCCTCGACAGGGACGTGACCGTGATCCTCTGGGGCGAGTTCGGACGGACCCCGAAGATCAACAACAACAACAGCCGCGACCACTGGCCCGCGGTGACCTTCGCCGTCCTGGCGGGCGGCGGCCTCCGCACCGGCCAGGTGATCGGTGCGACGGACCGGAACGCCGCCGAGGTGGTGGAGCGGCCCGTGACCTTCCAGGAGGTCTGGGCCACGCTCTACAACCGGCTCGGCATCGACATCCGGACGGCCACCGTCGAGGACGTCTCCGGCCGGCCCCAGTACCTCGTGGACTCGGGCGTCGAGCCGATGCGCGAGCTCGTCTAGCGTCGCCGCCGGAGCAGGGCCAGGAGCAGGAATTCCAGTCCCGTCGCTCCGCACGATCCCCCCGACCCGCCGCTCCCTCCGCCGCCCCCGCCTCCGGAGGCTCCCCAGGCCCCGAGTTCCTGGTCCTCCCAGAGAGTGAGTCCCGTCGCGAGAAGCTCCTCCTCGTCCGGGTCCCCGTCGGCGTCCGTGTCGGGGTTCATGGGGTCAGTCCCGGCCCAGGCCTCGTAGGCGTCCCAGAGCCCGTCCCCGTCGGAATCGCCGTCGTGCGACCAGACGTCCTCCGGGATCGGCTGCGCCGCGAACGCCGCGGACGCCGCGGCCTTGACGACGACGACGTAGTTCGCCCTGGCCCCGTTCGCGCCGCCCGTCAGGTTGCCTCCCAGGCTGACTTGGCCAGATCCCACGGACTTCGAAAGTACGAGCATCGGTGCAGCGGCCCCGTCGGTCGTGACGAAGGCGAGCCCGGTGAGCGTCCAGGTGCCGTCGTTCAGCCAAGGGGGGAGGGGGGCGCCGCGCTTGTCGCAGCACACGTAGACGGTGGCCGGCGCGTTCACGGTGAAGCGGAGGTGGGGATTGGCCTTCACCGCCTTGTCGTCGTTGGCGGTCCGGATCATCGTGCCCCCCGAGAGGGCGGACGCGAGGGCGGTGACCGTGTAGCTCCGGTCGATGTAGGGGAAAGCGCCCGTTCTCGCCGTGGCAAGGCTGTACGGCCGGCCCGTGGAGACGGAGTCGATCGTGACCGAGAAAGGAGGAGCGCCTCCGCCGCCGGACGAATGGGTGATCCGGAGGACGGGCCGCTCGGAGGCGACCGTGTGGTCTTTCGACCGGTACTGGGCGCCGTCCTGGAAGGACGATCGGATCACGAACGTGACCCGGCCGTTCGCGGTCACCTGGCCCTGGAGGTTCGTGAAGGACTGGGACGTCCCGGCGGCCACCGCGCCGAGCGACGAAAGGTCGCCCGAGGCGTCGGAGCCCGCGAGGGGGCTGTTCCACGTGGGCTGGGTCTCGCTCCAGGTGGCGCTCGCCGGGGCGAAGCGCCGGATCGTCCCGCCGCCCTCGTTCGAGGCGCCGTTGCAGAAGAGGACGAGTCGGGCGTCGCTCACCGTCGCGCCCGCGGGAAGCCCCGTCACGTTGAACCGGAGGTAGGCCTCCCGCGCGGTGGTGCCGCCGCCCACGGCGATCTCCGCGGCCGAGCCGTAGTTCGTCGTCGGATTGCTCTGGTAGACGTACGTGTCCGCCTCGGCGGGAACGTCGATCGTCGTGCCCCCGCCGCCGCCTCCTCCTCCGCCCCCACCGCCTCCTCCGGACCCCGTCTTCCGGAACTGGAAGAGGACGGCCCGCGACGCCGGGGCGTCGAAGAGGTAGGCGCCGGACGCGGACGAGGAGAGCGTCGTCTCCGACTTCGCGATCACGTCGAAGCGCTTCACCTCCCAGGTCCCGGCCGGGAGCGCCGCGCTGATCCCGGAGCGCGCGGTGTCCGTGCCGAGCACGTACTCGTTCCCCGCCCACTCCATGGCGCGGAAGCCGGCGTCCACGTTCGAGAAGATGGAGGGCGCGGCCGGCTTCATCATCCAGAAGGTCAGGTTCGCGTCGATCCGCTGCCGGAGCCAGCCGAGGTTGTCCACCGCGCTGTGGGAGGCCGCGCTGAAGGCGCCCCAGAAGTACTGGCCGAGCTTGGAGCCGTACTTCTCGCCGGTGCTGGCGTAGCCTCCTCCCAGGAAGGCGCCGAGGTGGCCCTCGATGATGTCCCCCTCGTTGAATCCGTCGCCCGCTCCCTCGTAGCCGAGCTCGTCGTTCACGCCCGGCTTGTCCCCGCCGGCGGCGGCGTGGTTCCCGCTCATGTTGTCCGCGGCGTCGGAGAGGTCCTTGATCTTGCTCTGGAGGATGTAGTGGTCGTGCCAGGGGGGATTGGTGTTGAGCCCGGAGTCCCAGTTGCTCGGCGCCGCGTGGATGCTGACGGGCGTGGGGTAGGGGAGGCGGGCCCGCAGGGCCTGGCCCGCCGCGTTCGCCTGGGCGTTCGTGTAGGTCGGCGTCTTGATGTCGTACTCGTTGGCCAGGCAGAACCAGACGTTCGGGTAGCTTCCGTAGCGGGCGGCCGCGTACTTGAGATACGGCACGTTGTCGCCGCCGTTCTGCGAAGCGCGGAGCGTGGCGCGGGCGTCGGTGACGTCCGGCCCCGCCAGGATCAGGTCCGCGATCAGGTCCGCCGAGAACGCGGTCTTCACCGCCGTGTCGACCCGGTTCCTCCACCACTTGGGGTTGGGCCGGTGGGAGTGGTCTCCGTTCTCCGTGGGGTTCCCCGCTCCGTCCAGGAAGGGCTTGTCGGTCGGGTGCGGATAGCGGTCCCCGTGGACGGCGAAGCGGAGCTTCTTGAAGTAGGGGACGTTCGAGTTCACGTCGGCGGCGATCGAGCTCCCGTTCGCCCCGCTGTCCCGCCGCTCGGAGAGGAAGCTGTAGTGCGTGTTCCCGAAGACGTACTGGTGCGAGCCGTCCGAGCGGCGGTACCAGCGGCCGCCCGGGCTGGCCGGGTCCTTGATCCAGAAGCCCCTCCGCGAGGAGGCCACGGCCGTCACGTGGTCGCCCTCCTTCTCGTCCAGGAGCTCCGCCCGGTTCGAGTGCACCTCGACGAGGTTCCACTGCCCGGCCTGGGTGGGGCAGAAGCGCACGCGGAAGACGTTCCCGCTCGTCCCGCCCGCCCCGTCGCCGTCCCAGAATCCGTGGACCACGTACTCGGGGGCCCCGCTCTGGTGCCGGAAGCGCACCCAGAAGTCCACGTCCCGCGAGGGCGAGGACGAGGGGCCGAAGGTCGGGCCGGTGAAGGCGAGCTCGATCACCGAGTAGACCTCGCCGTTTCCGACCTCCGCCAGCCGCGGGGTCGCGGCCGCCGCGAGCGGCAGCGCCAGGAACGCCACGATCGTCCTCATCGCGTCACCTCCAGGCGGACTCCGAGACGGAGCCTCATCGGTCGAAAACCGTTCCGGCTCGCCCCGGACGGCGACTACTCGGGCGTGAAGCCGTCGTCCGGCGTCAGGCAGACCCGGTCCCAGCGGTTGAGCGCCCCGTAGGGCGACTGCCGGAAGTCCGCCTGGTCCGGGGCGGCCTTGACGCCCTCGAACGACGACCTCAGCGCGATCCTCGCCGGTCCCCCGGCGGAGGAGAACGTGAACCGCTTCCAGTGCCAGTCCCGCCCGCGGCCGGGCGTGGTCGTCTGGCCGAGGGACTGCCCTCCCACGGACACGTCGAACGCGATCTTCGCGTTGCCGGGCTCGTCGCGATAGCGGACCCAGAGGTGCCAGGTCCCGCGGGCGAGCCGGACGTCCCCCGCGATCTCCATCCCCGTCCCGGGCGCCGCGACGCACCAGCCGCCCGCCGCCGTGTCGAAGGGCTCGAGGAAGAGCCGGCGCACCATGCCGTCGGCCGGCCGCACGCCTCGGGCGCCGGCCAGCTCCTCGACCTCGAGGAAGAAGGTGCGCGGCTCCTCGGGAAGCGGCCGGGTGAGGAGGGCCACGCCGCGCGCGGCCAGGGCGAAGTTTCCGGCGGCCACGTCGACCGAGGCGCCGTCGGGTTTCCGGACGAGCCGCACCCGTCCCTCCCGGACCTCGAGGCGCGTGCCCTCGGCCGTGAGCTGGATCGAGAGCCGCGTCCCGAGCACCCGGGCCTCGGCGTTCGGCGTGGCGACCACGAGCGGAAGGCCCGCGGGCTGCCGGGCCACGTCCGCTTCGACCGCCCCGGCCTCCAGGATCAGGCGCTTCCCGGGCGCGGCCTCGAGCCGGAGCGCGCTCCCCGGTCGGAGGCTGAGCGAGGTTCCGTCGGCGTAGCGGAGGACGGCTCGTCCTTCCCCCGTGGCGAGCGCGGTACCGGGCCTGATCTCGGCGCCCGCGCGGGCGGGCTCGTTCGCAAGGCGGACGTCGCCTTCCGCGCTCTCGAGCAGCGCGGGATCGCCCGGCTCTACCTGCGCCACGGTCGCGCGCGGCGCGGGCGGGGCCGGAGGAGCGGGAGGCGGCTCGGGCCGCGGCGCGGGCGGGGCGGGCGGGACGCGGGCCGGAGGAGGGGCCTCCTTCGGCGGATCCTCCCTGGGCGGCTCCTTCGGAACGGGAGCGGGGACGATCACGCGGGGCTGTTGGCTGAGAGGCTCCGGCTCGGGTTCGCGGGGCCGCTCGACCGAGACGCGCGGCGCGGGGGCGCGGTCGGAGCCGCGATACACCGCGGCGAGGACGACGAGCAGGAAGACCGCCGCCGCGGCCGCGCCCCAGGCGAGGGCCGCGGACGAGCCCGGCCTCCGGCGGAGCCCCGCCCGGAGCCGCGCCACGGGGAGGCGGCGGGAGGGCGCCTCGAGGGAGCCGGCGAGCCGCGCCCCGATCTCCTCGAGGCGTCCCGGCTCGATCGGCGGATCCTCGGTGCGGGGCAGGAGGGAGCGCAGGTTGGCGTCGAGCACGGCGTCCTCGCGGAGCCGCTCGGCGGTCTCGCGGCCGATCTCGGCGAGCCGCGACTCCGCCAGCTCCGGCTCCCGGTGCTTGCGGAGGAGCCGGGCGATCTGGGCGTCCCAGAAGGCGTCGTCAGATTCCACCGGCGGCCTCCAGCTCCTGGCGGACCTGCTGGAACACGGTGCGGAACGCCTCGCGGGCGCGGTAGAGGCGGCCCTCGATCGTCTTGACCGTCTCGCCGAGCCGCCGGGCGATCTCCTCGACCGGAAGCCCCTCGCAGTACTTCGCCCGGAGGGCCTCCGCGTGCGTGGGGTGGAGGAGCGACATCACCATTCCGATCAGCCGCCGCATCTCGGGATGCTCGGCCTCCTCCTCGGTCACGAGCCTGGACTCGGCGCGGACCAGGGCCTCCTGGATCACGCCGTCCAGAGACTCGAGGGACACCGTCTTCCGCCCCGAGCGCTCCCGGAAGCGGTCGGCCAGGATCCGTCGGGCCACCCCGCAGAGCCAGGGGAAGAGGAGCTCGTCGTCCTGGAGCCGCCGGAGCGATTCCCGCCCCCGGACCATCCGCGTCAGGGCCTCCTGGAAGACCTCCTCCGCCAGCTCCATGTCGCCGCCCGCCCGGAAGTAGACGAACTTGAGGAAGGGGGCGGAGATCCGGCCGTAGAACGAAAGGAAGACGTCCTGCCTCCCGTCGGCGATGCCTTCTATCCAGTCGCGCTTCATGGTCCCTGATGCTCTATTCGGTCGAGCTCCGGGAATCCCACGCGGAAAATGACGGCGCTCAGCTCCGGGGGCGGACCTCGAAAACGAGATCGGCCGCCTTGTAGTAGCCCGAGTCGGGGTCCAGAGGGGCTGCGTCGGACCAGAGCCTTCCGGCCTCATACCGGAGGGGCTTGCCGGTGAGGGGGCACGGGGGAATGGACGGAAGGTGACGGGGGACGAGCTCCTCGAGTCTCGCGGGGAGCGCGCCCCGCTCGGCCTCGAACAGGGCCAGCGCCGACCCGAGCCGGAAGAGGGTCATGGCCATCAGTGCCGCGGCGTCGAGACGGAAGAGGTCCGGGTCGGGAAGCTCCCAGGGTTGGCAAACCCGCGCGTCGATCGTCCGGAGCCTCCGAACCGCCTCGTCCGCTCGGCTCCAGCTGGGCAATCGATCGATGCCTTCCGGCGCCGCCGTGGCCCGGGAAAGCACGCTCGCCCGCTTCGCCTCGTGGATCGTGTCTAGCCAAAGCTCCCGCCAGGTCGGTCGATCGGGCTCGAGGATCGCCAGCCGCTGATCCGTCTCGGGAGGGAAAGTGTCCAGGATCGCCCTCGTCTCGGCCAGATGCATTCTGCAGGCCTTCCTCGCCCGGTGCCAGGCGCTCCCCAGGAGGAGGAGGCCCAGGGAAAGAACGACCCCCACGGCCGCCAGGCTCCATCGGACGCGACGCTTGAGCGCGGCACCGGCCACCGGGCCATGGTACCACCCGATCCGGGCGCCCGGTGGGCAGTCCCCTGCCCAGCCGCCGGAGCGCGGACGCCGAATCGGGCGAGGCATGCCGCTTGCTTCGCGAAAAGATCCGCGTTTCGTTGACAATTCCGCGAAACGGGACTACAACGGGAGGCTGCAACCCATGGTGGGGTGGGAGGAAACCATGGCGTCAACCGACGGGAAGTCCCCGCGCGCTCGCCTCACCGGCGACTCCTTCGTGATCGGCATCGACGTTGGATCCACGACCGTCAAGGCGGTCGTCGTCGATCCCAGCACCAAGGAGATCCTCTGGTCCGACTATCAGCGCCACGAGACCCGCCAGGCCCAGAAGGTCCTCGAGCTCCTGGTCGCGATCGGGAACGAATTCCAGGACATCGACCGCGGGAAAATCCGCACCTTCATCACGGGGTCCGGCGCCGGGCCGCTCAAGGAGCCGATCGGCTCGAAGTTCGTCCAGGAGGTGAACGCGGTCACGATGGCCGTGGACATGCTGCATCCCGACGTCCGCAGCGTGATCGAGCTCGGCGGCCAGGACGCCAAGATCATCTGCTACCAGGAGAACGAGAAGACCGGCGACAAGCGCGCCTGGGCCTCGATGAACGACAAGTGCGCCTCCGGCACGGGCGCCACGATCGACAAGTGCATGATCAAGGTGGGGATGGCGCAGGACGTGGTGGGGCGTCTCCCCTGGGACCCCTCGAAGCTTCACCACGTGGCCGCGAAATGCGGCGTGTTCGCCGAGACCGACATCGTCAACCTCGTCAAGAGCGGCATCCCCTCCGGCGAGGTCCTCTGCTCGCTCGCCGACGCGATCGTGATGCAGAACCTCTCGGTCCTGACGCGCGGGAACACGCTGAAGTCGAAGGTCCTCCTTCTCGGGGGCCCGAACACGTACCTCCCGTTCCTCCAGGCCTGCTGGAGGCAGCGGATCCCCGAGACCTGGGAGACGCGCGGCTATCAATACCCGAAGGACATCCCGATCGAGCAGCTCATCTTCGTCCCGAAGGACGCGCAGTACTACGCGGCCTACGGGGCCTGCATGTACGGGCTCCACGAGCCGGGCGACGTCGGCCTCTACCGCGGCCTCGACCCGCTCAAGGAGTTCATCAACCACGGCCGGACGGCGCGCCTGGGCGCCAAGGCCGGTCCCCCGCTCGTCAAGAGCGCCGACGAGCTCGACTCGTTCCGCAAGGAATACGCGATCCAGAAGTTCGAGCCCGTCGGGCTCCAGCCCGGGCAGGTCGTCAGGGCCGCGATCGGCCTGGACGGCGGCTCGACGTCGTCTAAGGCCGTCCTCCTGGACGAGGACGGGACCCTCCTCTGCAAGCAGTACGTCCTCTCGAAGGGGAACCCGATCGCGGACACGAAGGAGCTCCTCGCCAAGCTCAAGGCCTTCGTCACCGACCAGGGCGCGACGCTCGAGGTGATCGGCTTCGGTGCGACGGGCTACGCGGCGGACGTCCTCGAGGAGTCGCTGCGGGCGGACGTCAACGTGGTCGAGACCGTCGCCCACATGATGGCCGCGGTCAAGTACTGCGGCGACCTCGACGTCATCTGCGACATCGGCGGACAGGACATCAAGGTCCTCTTCATGGTCAACGGCGAGATCCGGAACTTCCGGCTCTCGAACCAGTGCTCGGCCGGGAACGGGATGCTTCTCCAGGCGATGGCCAACCAGTTCGGCATCCCCGTCACCGAGTACGCGGAGACCGCCTTCCGCGCCCCGCTCAGCCCGACCTTCAGCTACGGCTGCGCGGTGTTCCTCGACGCCGACCGCGTGAACTTCCAGCGCGAGGGCTACGCCAAGGAGGAGCTCCTCGCGGGCCTCGCGATGGTGCTCCCCAAGAACGTCTGGCAGTACGTGGTCCAGATCCCGCGCCTGGCCCAGCTCGGGAGCCGCTACGTCCTCCAGGGCGGGACCCAGTACAACCTGGCCGCGGTCAAGGCCCAGGTCGACTACATCAAGCAGCGCGTCCCGGGCGCCACCGTCAAGGTCCACCCCCACCCGGGCGAGGCCGGGGCGATCGGGGCGGCGCTCGAGACCCTCCGCGTCGTCAAGCGCCGCGGCACCTCGACCTTCGTCGGCCTCGACGCCGCGATCAACCTGGGCTACACGACCCGGAACGACGAGAGCACCACCTGCCACTTCTGCCCGAACAACTGCTCGCGGACGTTCATCGACACGCGGACGCCGGACGGGAAGACGAGCCGCTACATCTCGGGCTTCAGCTGCGAGAAGGGGACCGTCGAGTCGGTCGACGCCCTCAAGGCCCTGAACGCCCGGCGCAAAGAGCTCAAGATGAAGTTCCCGAACCTGGTGGACTACGAGTCGAAGCTCGCCTTCTCGACCTTCTACAAGCAGGATCCCATCCCTGCGGAAGGGACGGAGATCGAAGACGTCGAGGTCTCCAAGGGGTTCCTCGGGAAGATCAAGCGGACACCCGTCCGGCGGCCGATCCGTCGCTCGCCTGCCGAGGCCGTCGAGCGCCGGAAGTCGATCCGGATCGGGATCCCGCGCGTGCTCAACATCTACTCGACCGCGCCCGTCTGGAGGACCTACTTCGAGACGCTGGGCCTCGACGAGACGAACGTGGTCTTCAGCGACTACACGTCCGAGGAGCTCTGGCAGGAGGGCGGAAAGTACGGCTCGATCGACCCCTGCTACCCGTCGAAGGTCGCCCAGGCCCACTTCCACAACTTGATCTTCCACAAGCACAAGAAGGCGAAGCTCGACTACATCTTCTTCCCCTGCATCACCCACCTCCCGACCTTCGTGTCCGGGACGATGGAGTCCACGGCCTGCCCGATCGTGGCCGGCGCGCCCAAGGTCATGAAGGCCGCCTTCACGAAGGAGACGGACTTCTTCGCGAAGAACGGGATCGAGTACGTGGACATCGCGACGACGCTGAACGAGCCCCACTACTTCGCCAAGCAGATGTTCGAGGCCTGGGGGCCGCGCCTGGGGATCACCCAGGACGAGAGCGACCACGCCTGCCGCCAGGGCTTCGAGGCGCTCCGGCGCTTCGACGCCGAGATGGAGCGGCGCGGGATGGAGCTCCTCGAGAAGCTCGAGGCGGACAACAAGGTCGGCCTTCTCCTCCTCGGCCGCCCCTACCACCAGGATCCGGGCCTGAACCACGGCATCCTGGACGAGTACCAGTCCCTGGGCTACCCGGTCCTCTCCATGCGGTCGATCCCGAAGGACCCGAAGTGGCTCGCCCGCTTCTTCAAGGAGGACCTCGAGCGGAAGTTCATCGAGAACCCGCTCTCGGTGGCGGACGTCTGGCCCGAGAACTACTCGACGAACAGCGTCCAGAAGGTCTGGGCCGCGAAGTTCGCCGCGCGCCACCCGAACGTGGTGGTCCTCGACCTCTCGAGCTTCAAGTGCGGCCACGACGCCCCGACCTACGGGATCATCGACAGCATCATCAACTCGAGCGGGACCCCGTACTCGGCGCTCCACGACATCGACGCGAACAAGCCGGGCGGCTCGATCAAGATCCGGGTGAAGACGTACGTGCACACGCTGAAGCGCCACGAGGAGCAGCTGGCCGACGAGGCCTCCAAGCGGGGCGAGCTCCAGAAGCGGGTCGAGGCCAAGCGCCGGGAGCTCCTCTCCGCGCGGCGGGAGAGGCTGCGCGAATGGAGCGACCGGGACCCCAAGGCCCGGCAGGAGCTCCACGAGTTCGAGACCGCCTACCAGAAGTACCTGGACGACGAGGTCACCGAGCTCGGCTTCACGGAGGAGGACCTTCGCCGGCAGGATATCGCGCCGCTGCCCCCGGAAGAGGCGATGGTCGTGGTGAGGGGCCAGGAGAACGCGTAGGGAGGATTCCATGGCGGAGCCCAACGGCATCGACGTCGCGAACCTGTTCACGTCGCCCGGCTCGGAGACGATGGACGTCCCGGGCTACGACGCGATCGAGGCGGAGCTGAAGGCCTTCGAGGCCGAGGAGCGCCGGAAGCTCGGGCTGGACGAGGAGAAGGTCGAGCAGTGGCGCGACCCGAACCCGCAGGTCTTCACGAAGAAGCAGCGGGCGACGACCACGATCCTCCTCGGCGGGCTCACCCGCGCGCAGGACTACCTGATCGCCGGGGCGCTCGCGGGCGTGGGCTACAAGGTGAAGTCGATGGACGTCCCCGACTACGAGGCCCTCCGCTTCGGGAAGGAGTTCGGGAACCGCGGCCAGTGCAACCCGACCTACTTCACGGTCGGGAACCTCGTGAAGCACCTCACCAAGCTCCGGGACGAGGAGAAGATCCCCGTCAAGGACATCGTCGAGAACAACCTCTTCATGACGGCGGGCGCCTGCGGGCCCTGCCGCTTCGGGACCTACGTCACCGAGTACCGGAAGGCCCTCCGGGACGCGGGCTTCGAGGGCTTCCGCGTCATGCTCTTCCAGCAGCAGGGCGGCCTCAAGCAGGCGACGGGCGAGGACCCCGGCCTCGAGTTCAACCCGGCCTTCTTCCGGGCCCTCCTCCGCGCCATCATGGCGGGCGACGTCCTGAACGCCGTGGGGTACCGGATCCGGCCCTACGAGGTCAACCCGGGCGACACCGACCGCGTCCTCGAGGAGTGCAAGAAGCTCCTCCGCGAGAAGCTCGAGAAGGGGAAGGGGATCGTCGGGGCCCTCCTCAAGTGCCGGAAGCTCCTCTCGAAGATCCCCGTCGACCGCCTCCGCGCCAAGCCCAAGGTCTCGATCATCGGCGAGTTCTGGGCCATGACGACCGAGGGGGACGGCAACTACCGCCTCCAGCGCTTCCTCGAGAGCGAGGGCGCCGAGGTCGAGGTCCAGCTCGTCACCGCCTGGCTCCTCTACAACATCTGGGAGCACACGCACGACACGAAGCGCCGGATGACGATGGCCCGGCAGGACGCGACGGGCATGGGGCTCGAGGGGAAGGATCCGCGGAAGAAGCTCGCCATCCTCTGGGTGGCCGAGAAGGCCGTGAAGAGCATCTTCGGCGTGTACGCGAAGGCCATCGGCCTGAACGGCTACCACCTGCCGAACATGGACGAGATCGCCACCATCTCGCACCAGTACTACGACAACCACCTGCGCGGCGGAGAGGGGCACATGGAGGTCGGGAAGCTCCTCCAGACCGTCCAGCACAAGAAGGCCCACATGGTCGTCTCCGTGAAGCCCTTCGGCTGCATGCCGTCGTCGGGCGTGTCCGACGGGGTCCAGTCGCTCGTCGTGGCGCGCTATCCCGAGGCCATCTTCACCGCGATCGAGACGACGGGCGACGGCGAGGTGAACGTCCAGAGCCGGATCCAGATGGACCTCTTCAAGGCTCGCCAGAAGGCCGAGGCCGAGTTCAAGGCGGCCGTGGAGAAGTCCGGACTCACCGAGGACCAGGTCCGCGCCCGCTGGCGGAAGAAGGGGCACGACAAGACGCTGCACTATCCGAAGCACGAAGTCGCGGGAACGGCGGCCAACGAGGTGCTCGAACTGATCGGATGACGTCCGCGCTCGCGGCGCTGTTCCAGTTCAACGCCTGGAGCGTCCTGGTCCCGGCGGCCGTCGTGTCCGGGTACTGGCTGGCCCTGCGCCGCGCCCGCCAGGCGGGGATCGAGACGGGCCCCTTCGAGACCGCGCTCACCTGGGGGATCGGGATCGGCTTCGTCGTCTCCCACGCGGTCGAGGTCCTCTTCTACCAGCGCCACAAGCTCGACCAGGAAGGCTGGATCACGCTCCTCAAGTTCTGGGAGGGGCTCTCCTCCTACGGCGGCTTCGTCGGAGGCACGCTGGGTTTCCTGCTCTTCTACCGGGCGAAGGGCCGGCCCTGCCTCCCCGCCGCGGACGCCGTGATCCAGGGCCTGGTCCTGGGCTGGGTCTTCGGCCGCCTCGGCTGCGCGATCGTGGGCGACCACCCGGGGCCCCGGACGGAGCTCTGGTTCGGCTATCCCTACGAGGAGGGCCGCCGCCACAACCTGGGCCTTTACGAGTTGGCCTTCACGCTCCTCGTCCTGGTGCCGGCCAACCTCTGGCTCCACCGGAGGAATCCGCCGGCGGGCTCCTTCGTGGGCATGAACTGCATGCTCTACGGAGCCGGGCGCTTCGCGCTCGACTTCCTCCGCGCCACCGACGTCCGGGATTCGGACCCGCGCTACGGCCCCTTCACGCTCGCGCACTACCTCTCGGCCGCCCTGTTCGCCCTGGGGCTCTGGGCGCTGGCCCGCGCCCGCGCGGACGCCCGCGCGTCCTCCTAGCGGACCGTCTTCTGGAAGACGAGCCACCGCCTGGAAGAAGACGTGGTGGTCGCCGCCCACCGAGGCGGAATCGCCGGGGCCGTAGTACCGGGCCTCGACCAGCCGCCAGTACTCCTGTCCGGGCTCCGCAGCCGGGGCGGTCCAGGTCGTCGACCTCGGCATGTCCGCGTTTCACGACGAGGGCGCCTGGGCCGGGGCGGGGCCGTCGTCGTGCTCGTCCTTGGGCTCGCAACCGAGGAGGGGAAGGGCGAGGAGGATCGCGAGGAGCTTCATGGGCCGTCCCTCCGGACCGGGAAGGCCCGCCCCAACCAGGTTGTCGCGGCCCGGCCGGACTTGTCGGGGGATAGGAACGGTATACTCGCCGCGGCGAATGAGACGATACCTGCTGATCCTGCTCGGGATTCCTCTCGCCGGACTTCCCGCCGGCGCGGCCTCCTGCGAGGGGAGGTCGATCGACCGGGCCCTCCGCGCCTACGCGGTTCCGCCCTCGGGGGAGGCGACCGTCACGGGTAAGGAGACCGTCATGGCCTGGGGGCGGAAGGGGCGCCGGACCACGATCTACAAGGTGGCGCTCGACGCTCCCGGCGGGGCCGTCACGAGGCGCGTGGGCGAGGCCGAGTACGCCCTCGCGGCCGCGGGCCGGCGGACGGCCTGGCACGTGGACCCCCAGTCGGGCGAGGGCCTCTCGGAGATCGAGCGGGGCTATCGGACGGACCCGGCGACCCACGGGATCCTCCTCCTCCTCGCCGTCGTCGTGGCCTTCCTCTCCGCCGGGGGAACCTGGAAGGGCCTGCCTGGCGGCGGAGCCGAGGGGAGGGCGCGAAGAGGCGGCTCGTCCTGCCCCGAAATTCGCGAACTCCGGCTCCCGAGGCCTCCGCGGGACCCCGGCCGCTGGGAGGATTGGCTGGCCCGGAAGTATCCGCGGCCGGGATTCCTTCTCTGGCCCTTCCTGGGGCTGGCCCTCCTCGTCTCCGTTCCCGCCGTCCTCCTCGGAGGCTGGGAGCTGGCCTTCGTCCAGGCGCTCCTCCTGGCCCTGACCGCGTCGGTCGTGCTCGCCGCGACCGTTCGGGGGAAGCGGCGCGACCGGATCCTCTGGGCGCGGGGGGAGGAGCGGCACGCCCGGGCGGCCACGGCGAAGCGGACCGGGAACGTGCGGAGCTACGAGGTCTCTTACGAGTTCGGCGGGGAGTCCTGGACGCTCCGCCAGCGCATGCCGATCGAGGGCGAGGCCCTCCGGGGGAAGGGGGAGACCGTCGTGGTCCTCGTCGATCCGCTCCGGCCTTCGCGCGCGACGGTGGCGCCCCGGCTCGGGATCTAGGCGAGCGCCTTCTCGATCACGGTCCCCGCCACGTCGGTCAGCCGCTGGTTCCGGCCCTGGTGCCGGTACGTGAGCCGCGTGTGGTCGATTCCGAGGAGGTGCAGGATCGTCGCGTGAATGTCGTGGACGTGCGTCTTCTCCCGCTCGGCTCGGAGGCCCACGGCGTCCGTCGCCCCGATGGCCTGACCGCCCTTGATCCCGCCGCCGGCCATCCACATGCAGAAGCCGTGCGGGTTGTGGTCGCGCCCGTTGGCGCCCTCGCTCATCGGCATCCGTCCGAACTCGCCGCCCCAGACGACGAGCGTGGAGTCGAGGAGGCCGCGGGATTTCAGGTCGCGGAGGAGCCCCGCGACCGGCCGGTCGCTCTGGGCGCAGAGCTTGCCGTGGTTGCCCGGGACGTCGGAGTGGGCGTCCCAGCCGTTCGTGTCGCCGCAGTAGATCTGGACGAAGCGGACGCCGCGCTCGACCATCCGGCGGGCGAGGAGGCAGCGCAGGCCGAACTCGGCCGTGACCTTCTCGTCCAGGCCGTAGAGCTTCCTCGTGGCCTCGGTCTCGCGCCGGACGTCCACGACTTCCTGCGCGTGGCTCTGCATGCGGAAGGCGAGCTCGTAGGCGGCGATGCGCGCGGCCAGCTCGCTGTCGGCCTCGTCCGCCGGGAGCGTCTCGCGGTTCAGGCGGTTGATGAGGTCGAGGGTGGACTTCTGCTGTTCGCCGCTGACGCCCTTGGGGGTGTTCAAGTGGAGGATGGGCGCCTCGCCGCCGCGGATGAGCGTGCCCTGGTAGGCGGCGGGGAGGTAGCCGTTCCCCCACGCGGGGGCGCCGCCCTTCACCCAGCCGGCCGGGTCGGGGAGGACGACGAACGCGGGCATGTTCCGGTTCTCGGTCCCCAGGCCGTAGGTGCACCAGGACCCGAGGCTCGGCCGGCCCATGAGGATCGAGCCCGTGTTCATGAGGTAGACCGACTCGGGGTGGGTCACGCTGTCCCCGTGGCAGCCGCGCAGGAGGCAGATCTCGTCGGCCATGCTCCCGATCTCGGGGAGCGCGTCGGAGATCTCCATCCCGCAGTCGCCGCGCGGGCGGAAGCTCCACGGGGAGGGCATGAGCCCGTTCTTGGCCACGGCGCGCCGCGTCTTGAACATCCCGAAGGAGTCGGGGATCTGCTGGCCGGAGAGCCGCTTGAGCTCGGGCTTGTGCTCGAAGAGGTCCATGTGGCCCGGTCCGCCCGACATGAAAAGGAAGATCACGGCCTTCGCGCGGGCGGCGTAGTGGGGCGCGCGGGGGGCGAGCGGGTTGGAGGCCGATTCCTGGGCGAGGAGCGACCGGAGGGCCAGCATGCCGAAGCCCGCGCCCGCGCCCGCCAGGAAGGCGCGGCGGGAAGCGGGTCGCGTCTTGGGCCCGTTCGGTCCGTGGCAGGAGCAGCTCATTCCGGTCACTCCGTATAGATAAACGCGTTCAGGTTGAAGAGCGCGCGGCAGAACTCCGAAAGGGGGGACGAGGCGAGGAAGTCGCGCGCCAGCCCCATCTCCTTCTCCGTGGGCGGGCGCCCCAGGATCAGCCGGTACGCCAGGACGATCCGGCCGTCGGCGGTCTCCGCGCCCCGCTCGACGCGCTCGGCGACGGCCCGGGCGGCGACGACGACCTCCTCCGCGTTGAGGAGCGTGAGCGACTGCGGCGCGGTGGTGCTCCGGCCCCGCTCGGGGCTGCTCAGGTTCGAGTCGGGCGCGTCGAAGACCTCGAGGAACGGGAAGCGGAGGTTCCGCCGCGCGTGGATGTAGACGCTGCGCCGGACGTGGTCGCTCGGGTCGGGGCTCGGCGTCCAGCCGCCGCGGAGCCCGCGGACCGCGTCGGCGGGGACCGGGGGGAGGACGCCCGGGCCGCCCATCGCGGGGTTCAGCCTCCCGCTGATGGCCAGGAGGCTGTCCCGGATCGCCTCGCCCTCGAGCCTCAGGCGGTTCATCCGCCAGTACAGGCGGTTTTCCGGGTCGGCCTTCGCCCCGTGGGTCGCGCTCGAGGACTGCCGGTATGCTTCGGAGCCCAGGAGCAGGCGGTGCATCTCCTTGACGCTCCAGCGGCGCGCCGCGAATTCGGAAGCCAGCCAGTCCAGGAGCTCCGGATGGGTCGGCGCCTGCCCGCGCGGCCCCATCTCGCTCGGGGTCGGGGCGAGGCCCCTCCCGAAATGGTGCTGCCAGATGCGGTTCGCCATGACCCGCGCGGTGAGCGGGTGGCCGACCAGCCAGTCGGCGAGCGCCGCCCGCGCGGGGCGCGGCGCGTCGCCCCCGCCCAGCACGTCGGGGAAGCCGGGCTTCACCTCGTCGCGCGGCAGGGTGTACTCGCCGCGAAAGAGGACGAAGGTCTTCGCGGGACGGCCGGCCGCGACCGTGATCGCCAGGGGAAGCGAGGGGGCCTTCGGGAGCTTCTTGGCCTCCTCCTGGAGCCGCTTCCGCCGCGCCTTGTCCGCCGCGCTCATCTCGGCCAGGAGGTCCTTCTCGGCGACCTCGATCATGGGCTGGGTCTCGAGCGCGAGGTTCGCCTGCTCGGTCGTGCGCTTCTCGGCCGGCGTCCGGTGGGCCTCCATGGCCTCGGGGGAAAGCGCGCGCAGCTTCTTCTCGCGGGCCCGCTCGCGCGGGGCGGCCTCGAGCTCCGCGAGCTCCCGGATCTGGGGGAACTGGTTGTACGTCTCCATCTCCTTCTCGAAGGCGGCTCGCTCCGCCGGGGTGGGGACGGGCTGGTCGCGGCGGAACGCCGCCCCGGTGTAGAAGGCCTGGAGCCGGTAGTAGTCGCGCTGGGGGAAGGGCTCGAACTTGTGGTCGTGGCAGCGGGCGCAGCCGAGCGTGAGGCCGAGGAAGACCGAGGCGGTCGTGTCGGTCATGTCGTTGAGCGTGTTGTGACGGCGCTGGACCTGGTCGGAGCTGTCGTCCATGTCGGGGCCCAGGAGGTTGAAGCCGGTGGCCACGAGCGCCTCGGGGTCGTCGGGCCAGAGCTCGTCGCCCGCCACCTGCTCGCGGAGGAAGCGGTCGAACGGCTTGTCCTCGTTGAAGGAGCGGATCACGTAGTCGCGGTAGCGCCAGGCGTGGGGCCAGGTGAAGTCGTGCTCGAAGCCGTTCGACTCCGCGAAGCGCGCGAGGTCCAGCCAGTGGCGCCCCCAGCGCTCGCCGTAGTGCGGCGAGGCGAGGAGGCGGTCGACGACCTTGGCCCAGGCCTCGGGAGAGGGGTCGTTCACGAACCCATCGATCTCCTCGGGGGTGGGGGGGAGGCCGATGAGGTCGAACGTCACGCGGCGCAGGAGCGTCTCGCGCGGGGCGCGGGGGGCGGGCCCGAGGCCGGCGGCTTCGAGACGGGCGAGGATGAAGCGGTCGATCGGGTTGCGGACCCAGGAGGCGTCGCGGACATCGGGCGGTTCGGGACGCCGGGCGGGCTGGAAGGCCCAGTGCTTCCGGTCGGCCTCGGTGATGGAGAACTCCTTCCGGTCGGAGGCGGCGGGGGGCTTGAGGGGGCGCGCGTAGGACGCGCCCGCCCGGATCCAGTCAGCGATGGCCTGGAGCTCCGCATCCGGGAGCTTGTCCCGCTTGTGGGGCATGAACGGATCTTCGAGGCGCGCGGCCAGGCGCCAGAGGCGGCTCTTCTCGGGCTGGCCGGCCACCAGGGCGGGACCGGTCTCGCCCCCCTTGAGGAGGGACTCGCGCGTGGTGAGGTCGAGCCCTCCCTTCATCTTGGACGCGTGGTGGCACTCGAGGCAGCGGCTCTCGAGGACGCGGAGGCCGGCCTCGTCGGCCGCGAGGAGGAGGGCGAGCGCCGCGAGCATGGCTACCCATATTACACATCTTGCGCGGGAAAGTGATGCCTCGTATCATCGCCCCCCGGTGCATATCCAGGACATCCTGAAGGCGCATCCGACCACGTTCTCCTTCGAGTTCTTCCCCCCGAAGACCCCGGAGGCGTCGGAGCGGCTCTTCCAGACGATCGTCCAGCTCGAGGCGCTCAAGCCCTCGTTCGTGGACGTGACGTACGGCGCGGGAGGCGGAACGCGCGACCTCACGGACGCGCTCGTTCTCCGGATCCAGCGGGAGGCGAAGCTCGATCCCGTCCCTCACCTCACCTGCGTCTGCCACACGGAGAAGGAGATCGACGAGGTCCTCGGGCGCTGGGCCGGCGCGAAGGTGTCCAACATCCTCGCCCTCTCCGGCGACATTCCCCGCGACCGTCCGGACTGGGACCGCTCGAAGGACGCCTTCCGCTACGCGGCGGACCTCGTCCGCCACATCCGGAAGTTCAACGGGAAGGGGGGGCATCCCGAGCGCCGGGGCTTCGGGATCGGAGTCGCGGGGTTTCCGGAGGGACACCCGGAGACCCCCAACCGGCTCCTCGAGATGGACCGGCTCAAGGCCAAGGTGGAGGAAGGCGCCGACTACATCGTGACCCAGCTCTTCTTCGACAACCGCGACTTCTACGACTTCCGCGACCGCTGCGCGCTGGCGGGGATCAAGCTGCCGATCCTGGCGGGGATCATGCCGGTCACTTCGGAGAAGGGGATGCGCCGGATGGCCGAGCTCGCGGCGGGCGCTCGCTTCCCCGCGCCGCTGCTGCGCTCGATCGAGCGCTGCGGGGGCGACGAGGGGGCCGTCCGGCGCGTGGGCGTCCACTGGGCCACCGAACAGTGCCGGGACCTCCTGGACCACGACGTCCGGGGGATCCACTTCTACACCCTCAACCAGTCGGACGCGACCCGCCAGATCTACCTCAATCTCGGAATCGCGAAGTGCTAACCCCCATACGTCGTGTGTGGGTTAACACCCGAGGTGTTAACCCACACACGTCGTGTTAGGGTTAACACTTGAGTGTTAACCCTAACACGACGTTTGAGCGTTAACAGTTGGGAGGAGAGCATGATGCGAGTGATGGCGCTTGCGGTGCTTGTGGCGGGGATCGGGCCGCAGCTTGCCCTGGGCGCGCCCGCCCAGGACGCGTGGGTCGTCTATCCCGGCGGCGAGGGCCCGGGGAAAGGGAAGCACGTCGTCCTCGTGAGCGGCGACGAGGAGTACCGCTCCGAGGAGGCGCTCCCCCAGCTCGGGAAGATCCTCTCCAAGCACCACGGCTTCAGGTGCACCGTGCTCTTCGCGGTCAACAAGCAGACGGGCGAAATCGACCCGAACGCCTCGGACAACATCCCCGGCCTCGAGGCGCTTGCCTCGGCCGACCTGGCGATCTTCGCCCTCCGTTTCCGGAAGCTGCCCGACGAGCAGATGAAGCACGTGGACGACTACCTCGCCTCGGGGAAGCCGATCATCGGGTTGCGGACCTCGACCCACGCCTTCCAGCTCAAGGGGACCTACGCAAAGTGGGATTGGAAGTCGAAGATCCCGGGCTTCGAAGAGGGCTTCGGCCGCCAGGTCCTGGGCGAGACCTGGATCAGCCACCACGGCGCCCACGGGAAGGAGAGCTGCCGGGGCGTGATCGCCAAGGGGCAGGAGCAGCACCCGATCGTGCGCGGCTGCGAGGATATCTGGGGGCCGACCGACGTCTACGGCGTCCGCCTCCCGCTCCCCGGCGACTCGACCCCCCTCGTCCTGGGCCAGGTCATCAAGGGGATGAACCCCAAGGACCCGCCCGTCGAGGGGAAGAAGAACGACCCGATGATGCCCATCGCGTGGACGAAGACCTGGTCGCCCGCCGAGGGGAAGAAGGCGCGGGTCTTCTGCACCACGATGGGTTCGTCGACGGACCTCGAGAGCGAGGGGTTGCGGCGCCTCCTCGTCAACGCCTCCTTCTGGGCGCTCGGCATGGAGGACCAGATCCCCGAGCGCTCCAAGGTCGACCTCGTCGGCGAGTACAAACCGCTGCCCTTCAAGTTCAACGGCGCGAAGAAGGGCGTCAAGCCCGCCGACCACCGGATGGACTAGGCATCCGCAGGAAACCAGCCCGGCTGGTTTCCTGCCAGCAAAGCAGACGGTCTCGTTTCCTGCCAGTAAACCAGACAGGCTGGTTTACTGGCAGGAAAGCAGCCTGGCTGGATTCCTGCTAGGCGGGGCGCCCTCCCCGCGATGCCAGGAGCTCGAAGAACTCTCGGCGCGTCCGGGGGCCGTAGACGCGGTGGGAGGGGTCGCGGTCGGGCAGGTAGGCCTGCTTGAGCTTCTCGACCTCGTCCTTCTGGATCTTGGGGAGGTCGCGCTTCGGGTCCACGCCGTAGACCTTGGCCGAGCTGAGGCCGAGGATTTTCTCCTTGATCTCCTTCGTCAGCTCCGGGTAGCCGTACTTTTCCCGGAACTCGGGCGAGATCTGGAAGGCGCGGAAAGCCGCGATCTGGGGCTGCGGCGAGCCGTACCAGAGGCAGTCCGTCCCCCAAAGAAGGTGGTCGGGGCCGAAGGCCTTCAGCAGCTTCCCGAGCACGTGGGCCGCCTCCTCAGGCTTTTTCATCAGGATCCACCAGGTGCTCCCGAGCTCGGCGTAGACATTTCCGCGCGGCGCCACCCCCGCCTCCTGGACCGACTTAATCAGGCAGTTCACGCCCTCCTCGGCGTTGGCCGGGTCGTATGGCCCCTCCTTCACGCGCGGGATGTAGCCCGAGTGGTAGACGATGAACTTCATGTCGGGGAAGCGCTTGGCCGTCCGCCCGATGTCCCGGGCCGTGTCGAAGCGCTCCGGGAGCTTCCCGAACGGGAAGCCCTTGTGCGTGCAGACGAGCTTGATCCCGATCTCGCGCGCCTTCTCGAGCACGGGGATCCCGATCTTCTCGTCGTCGTGCCAGTATCCCTTGCCGCCCTCGGCGAGCAGCGTGTACATCTTCCAGGCCGCGATCTTGTACTGCTTCGAGACCCGCTCCATGCCGTCCAGGTGCCGCTTGACGTCCCCGTAGTTTGGCGTCACGAGCGCGTGGACCCAGAGCCGCGGCGTCTTCGCGAGCGACTCCACGATCTCCCGCGTGACCTCGGCCTCGGCCTGCGGGAGCGGCTGCTTCTCCTCGACCGCGGGCAGCGCCGAGAGGACGGCGCACGACGTGTCGCTGTCCAGGAAGATCTCCTTCACGAAGTTGTAGCGGCCGCCCATGGCCCAGCCCTTCCCGGGCATGACGTGGTGGGTCTGGATGTCGAAGACGAACTCGTTCCCCGCGAGCGCGGAGTCCGCCGCGGCCTGGTCGAGGAGGGCCTCCTTCGGGAGGACGTACGAGCCGCCCTCGGAAGCGCTCACGCGGTTGATCGCGGCGAGGCAGGCCGCCATCCCGCAGGTGCTCCGGAGGAAGGCGCGGCGGCTCTGGCCCGTCCGCCTCGTCCCCTTCTCGACGAGCGACCAGGCGATCTCCTCCATCGTCGCGTGGGCCCTGGTCTTCCGCGGCGGCACGTACTCGCCGTTCGAGACCGGGTCGAAGTAGACGGGCAGGCTCATGGTCGCCCTCCTTCCGGATCCCCCCTAGGATACACCGGCGGGATAGAATCCCTGCGATGTTCGGACAGGCTCACGCGGGGCTCGGATGGGTGGTCGGCGTGTCCGCGCCCACGACCGACCGGCGGCTCCGCGTCTGGTGCGCGGCCGCGGCCCTCCTCCCGGACGTCGACGCCCTCTCGATCCTCCTCGGGAAGCAGCACTACGACTACTGGCACCACACCTTCGGGCACAACGTCTTCCTCGGCTCTGTGGTCGCGGCGGCCGCGGCGTGGAGCTTCCGCGGCCGGCGGCACGCGTCCCGGCTCTGGGCGACGGCCCTCGTGGCCGCCTGCTTCGCCTCGCACCTGCTCACCGACGCCAGGCTCTCCGGCTGGGAGCTCTACCTCTTCTGGCCCTTCTCCCGGACCGGCTACGAGTTCAAGCCCAACCTCCAGCTCGGCCACCCGATCAACTTCGTCCTGGTCTACGTCCTCATGGTCCTCCCCTGGGTCCTCGCCTTCTGGCGCGGCGTGACTCCCCTCGAGATCGTGAGCCCGCGGCTCGACCGGATCGTGACCAACTTCTTCCGGAAACGCGCCCTCGAGTGCGCCGCGTGCGGCCGGCCCTGCAACAACCGCTGCGACGCCTGCCAGAAGCCCACCTGCATGCGGCACGGCCGGATCGGGTGGACGTTCCGGATCTCCGAGGCGGACGTCCTCGAGTGGCGCGTGGACGGCGCGTTGGTCGCGCGGACGGCGGGCCCGCACGAGGTCCAATGGCCCGCCTCCCGCGGCCGCTTCGAGCTGCGGGTGCGGAGGGGCGGGGAAGAAAACGTCCGCCGCTTCGAGGTTCGCTAGCCGCGCGCAAATCCGTGCGGAGGCCCCGGCGGGCGGCTATAATCGGCCTCTCGATGGGAGACCCCGGATGAAGCTCCTCCGCATCGGCGAGGTGGGCAAGGAGCGTCCCGCCGTGATGCTGCCGGACGGCGGCGTCGTGGACGTCTCGGCGCACGTGCGCGACTACGACGGCACGTTCTTCGAGAACGGCGGCCTGGACCAGCTCCGGCGCCGCGTTGCCAAGGGGGAGCTTCCGGGGGTCCCGCTGGAAGGGAAGCGGATCGGGGCTCCGATCGCCCGGCCGTGGAAGGTGATCGGGATCGGCCTCAACTACGCCGACCACGCGAAGGAGTCCGGGAACCCCATCCCGGCCGAGCCCGTGATGTTCACGAAGGCGTCGAACGCGGTCGTGGGGCCTTGCGACACGGTCCTCATTCCCCGCGGCGGCGCAAAGACCGACTGGGAGGTCGAGCTCGGGGTCGTGATCGGGAAGACCGCGCGGTATCTCCCGGACAAGGAGTCCGCCCTCGCCCACATCGCCGGCTACTGCGTCTCGAACGACGTCTCGGAGCGGAGCTTCCAGCTGGAGCGCGGGGGCTCGTGGGACAAGGGGAAGTCCGCCGAGACCTTCAACCCGCTCGGCCCCTGGCTCGTCACGACCGACGAGGTGAAGGACCCCCAGTCGCTCGACCTCTGGCTCGACGTGAACGGCGAGCGCCGGCAGACCGGGAACACCCGCACGATGATCTTCGACGTGAAGCACCTGGTCTGGTACCTGAGCCAGTTCCTCGTCCTCGAGCCCGGGGACGTGATCACGACCGGGACGCCCCCCGGCGTGGGCCTGGGGATGAAGCCGCCCGTCTTCCTGAAGGAAGGCGACGTGATGGAGCTCGGGATCCAGGGGTTGGGCGCGCAGCGGCAGGTCTGCAAGCAGGCGTAGTGCCGGGAGGTCAGGTGGCCGCCGTACTGGCCGCGCTGGCGGCCCTCGGGCAGGATCCCGCGCACCGCTGGACCTTCGACGGCGAGGCCGGCGCGGTCCACGGCCGGGCGGAGTACCGGGACTCGGCCATCTCGGGAAAGGCGCTCCATCTGAACGGGGTGGACGTCTTCGTCGAGGCGCGCCCGGAGGAGGCCGCGGCCTTCACCTTCTGCGCGTGGGTCTACCTGTCCGATCCGGGCGCCCAGCCGGTGGCCGCCCGGGGCTGGATGCTCGAGACGGCGGCCGACGGGTCGCTCGCGTTCTCCTCCGGCGGGAAGTCCGTGCGGACGCCGGCCCGGATCGTCTTCCCCGGCCAGTGGATCCACGTCGCGGCGTCGGTCGCGGACGGAAAGGCGCGGCTGTTCGTCAACGGCGAGGCCGCGGCGGAGGGCGAGGTGGGCGCGCCGAGCGGGGAGGGGGCCCCCCTCGTCCTCGGGCGCCAGGGGGCGCGGTTTTTTCGCGGCCTCATGGACGAGGCCCGATGGTACGACCGCGCGATCTCCGCCGAAGCGCTCGTGGCCGAGCAGCTCGACTGGTACCGACCGAGGCGCCGGGAGCCCTTCCGGGGAAGGGCCGAGATCGGCCCGAGGGACGTCGTGGCGCTCGTGGGGGGCGCCAACCTGGCGGCCGAGAACGAGACGGGATTCCTCGAGACGCTCCTCCTTCTCGGAATTCCCGGCGGGGCCGTGCGGATTCGGAACCTCGCCTGGGAAGGGGACACGGTCTTCGAGCAGCGGCGGGACCTGAACTTCGGCCCCTGGAAGCGGCACCTCGAGCGGGCCGGGGCGAACGTGGTCCTCGTCCAGTTCGGCCAGATGGAGTCCCTGCGCGGGGAAGGCGGCCTTCCGGCCTTCCGCGAGGCGTACGGCCGGCTCCTCGACGAGATCGGCGAGCGCACCAGGCGGATCGTCGTCCTCGCGCCCTCGCCGTTCGAGAGGGCCGAGCCGCCCCTCCCCGACCTCTCCGCGCGCAACGGCGACCTGCGGAAGTACGCCGAGGCCTGCCGCGGACTGGCCTCCGCCCGGGGGTTCCCGTTCGTCGAGCTTCCCGGCCCGTATCCCACGCGGAACGGCGTCCACCTGAGCGTCGAGGGCCGGGAGCGCGCCGCCCGCGACGTCGCCCGGGCCCTGGGCCTTCCGGGAAGCGACCTCCAGGCCACGCCCGCCGTCCGGCTCCGCGAGGCGGTGGCGGAGAAGAACCGGCTCTGGTTCGACTATTGGCGGCCGATGAACTGGGCCTTCCTCGAGGGCGACCGGACGGAGCAGCCCAGCAGCCGCGACCACGCGGACCGCAGGATCCGCTGGTTCCCGGTGGAAATGCAGGACTTCCTCCCGCTCCTCCGCCGCCAGGAGGCGAAGGTACGCTCGCTCGCGGAGGAGGCCCGGCGATGATCCTCGTCCTGGCCCTCCTCCTCGCGGCGCAGGACCCGCACGATCCTTCGGCCGAGCTTGCCTCCTTCCAGCTCCTCGAGGGATACCAGGCGAACCTCTTCGCCTCCGAGAAGGACGGGATCGCCAACCCCATCCAGTGCCGCTGGGACGAGCGGGGACGCCTCTGGGTGGTGTGCAGTTGGGCCTACCCCCAGGTCAGGCCGGGGGAGAAGGCCGACGACAAGGTGGTCGTCCTCGAGGACGGGGACGGGGACGGGCGGGCCGACCGCTCGACCGTGTTCGCGGGCGGTCTCCACATGCCGATGGGGATCGAGCTCGGGCACGGCGGTGTCTACGTGGGGAGCGCGACGGAGCTCCTCTTCCTCCGGGACCTGGACGGCGACCTCAAGGCCGACGAGCGCCGGGTGGTCCTGAACGGCTTCGGGACCGGCGACTCGCACCAGAACATCAACTCGTTCCGCTGGGGGCCGGGAGGCGAGCTCTGGTTCTGCCAGGGGCTCCACTCGAACGCGCGGGTCGAGACGCCCTGGGGCGTGGAGAAGCTGGACAAGGCGGGCGTCTGGCGCCTGCACCCGCGGCGGCTCCGGCTCGACGCCTTCCTCGACGGCGCGATGGGGGCCCACAACCCCTGGGGCGTGGAGTTCGACGACTGGGGCCAGCCGATCATGGTCGCGGGGAACGGCCACGGGATCTACTACATGGTCCCGGCCTCGATCCGCACCGACCACTTCCTGACGCTCAAGGCGATCTGGACCAAGGGGCGGAAGTTCTGCGGGGCGGACATCGTGGGCACGCGGCACCTGCCCGAGGCGGAGCAGGGCGTGCTCGTCGCGGGCGGGTTCATGAACAACGCCGTCTACCGCTTCCGCCTGGCCGACGAAGCGGCCGGCTTCTCGGCGACGGAGCTGGAGCCCCTCGTCCGCTCGACGCACAACGCCTTCCGCGCCGTGGACGTGCGGGTCGGTCCTGACGGGGCGATCTACGTGGCCGACTGGTACAACCCGGTGATCGGCCACTACCAGGCCTCGTTCCGCCACCCGGACCGGGACGTGAAGCACGGGCGGATCTGGCGCTTCTCGGCGAAGGGGCGGCCGCGGGTCGAGCGCCCGCCGCTCGAGACGATGGACGCGGCGGCGCTGGCCGGCCAGCTCCGCTCGCCCGAGCGCTGGGTGCGCTACCAGGCCAAGCGTCTGCTGGCGGCGCTGCCGGCCCGGGAAGCCGCGGAGGCCGTCCGCGCCTGGGCGGACGCCCTGGACCCGGCCGACCCGGAGCGGGAGCGGCTGCTCGTCGAGGCGATCGGCGTCTTCGAGTCCCACGAGGCCGTCAAGCCCCGTCTCCTCCAGCGCCTCCTCCAGGCCTCCGATCCCCGCGCGCGGGCGTACGGGGCGCGCGTGGCGGGGCGCTGGGCGGACCGCCTGGAGAACCCCCTCGAGCTCCTCGAGACGGCGGTCCGGGACGAGCACCCGCGGGTTCGGCTCGAGGCGGTGGTGGCGGCCACGTACGTGCCGTCGGAGCGGGCGATCGAGGTCGCCGCCCGGGCGGCGGACCGGCCGATGGACGCGCACCTGACCTACGCGCTCACGCAGGCGGTCCACGCGCTCCGGCCGCTCTGGAGGCCGGCCTTCGACGCGGGGCGCCTCTCGTTCGGGAACGACGTCCGGCGGATGCAGTTCGTGCTGACGGCGGACGGGACGAAGGACGCGCTCCGCCCGCTCTTCGCGCTCCTCCGGGGGGGCGGGCTTTCCGTCGAGGCGCGGGCGAACGTCCTCTCGCTCGTCGCGGCGGTGGGGGGCCCGGGCGAGCTCGGAGCCCTTCTCGACGACGCGCTCTATCCCGAGGCGGGCGTGCTCGCGCGGACGGCGGGCGAGCTCGAGGCGGCGTGGCGGCTCCGGCGGGTGAAGCCGGAGGGGGCGGCGGAGGCGGCGGCGCGCTGGGCCGGGCACGCCGACCCGGGGGTCCGGGCGGCGGCGATCCGCCTGGCCGGGGCCTGGGGCGCGGCCGGGCTTCTTCCGGAGATCGAGAAGGCGGCGCGCGTGGCCGGGCCGGCGCGCGGAGCGGCGTTCGAGGCGCTCGCGGACCTCGGGGCGAAGGGGATCCTGGAGGCGGTCGCGGGGTCGGACGAAGCGTACGACGTCCGGCGCTCGGCGGCGGCGGCCCTGGCGCGGGCGGACCTCGCGGCGGCGGCGCGGGTCTCGGCGCGGCTCCTGGCCTCCGAGGGCGACCCGTCGGCGCTGGTCGCGGCGTTCCTCTCGCGCTCGGGGGGAGCGGAGGCGCTGGCGGCGGCGCTCGAGGGGAAGTCCGTGCAGGCGGACGCCGCCCGGCTCGCGCTGCGGGTGATGGGGGCCCAGGGCCGGGAGGACAAGCCGCTCTGGGACCTGCTCCAGAAGGCGGCGGGGATCTCTGGAGAGCCGCTCGCGTACGACGCGGGGCTCGTGAAACAGCTCGCGGAGGAGGCCCGGACGCAGGGGGACCCCGCGCGCGGCGAAGCCGTCTTCCGGTCGTCCATGACGAACTGCCTCTCCTGCCACGCGATCGGCGGCGCGGGGGGGCAGGCGGGCCCGGAGCTGGGCGAGGTGGGGACGGCGCTCCCGGCGGACCTCCTGATCGAGTCGGTCCTCTGGCCGAACCGCCAGGTGAAGGAGAACTTCACGTCGACGCTGGTGGCCACGGACGACGGCCGTCTCGTCCAGGGCTACAAGGTGCGGGAGGACGCCGAGGCGCTCGTCCTGCGCGACCCGGTCGCGGACCGGACGGAGACGATCCCGCTGCGGCGGATCGAGCGGCGGAAGGACGTGGGGTCCGTGATGCCCGAGGGCGTGGTTCGCGGGCTGACGCGCCAGGAGCTCCGCGACCTCGTCCGCTTCCTCTCGGAGCTCGGTCGGCCGGGCCCGTGGCAGGTCACGCACGCCCCGCTCGTCCGGACCTGGCAGGTGCTCGAGGCGGACGGGCGCTGGGGCCTGCGGCTCGCGACGGTGGCCGGGACCCTCCCGCTGCGCGAGGTGCCGGCGGCGGGGGAGGGAGGATCGGGCCGCGCTCGGTTCTTCTACGAGGTGACGCGGCCGGGTCGGTTCCGGATCGCCGCCCGGGGCGCCGAGTCGGTCTGGGTGGACGGCCGGCGGGCGGAGGGCCCGTCGGTCGAGCTGGCGTCGGGCCGGCGCGAGCTGGTCCTCCGGCCGGACCGCGCGGCGGGGGCGCTCTCCTGCGAGGTCGCGCCCGAGACGGGCGAGGGAAGGGTGGTGTCCCTGCGATGAAGGGCATCGTCCTGGCGGGCGGGGCGGGGACGCGGCTCCACCCGCTCACGCGGGCGGTGAGCAAGCAGCTCCTGCCCGTCTACGACAAGCCGATGGTCTACTACCCGCTGAGCGTCCTCATGTTGGCGGGTCTCCGGGAGGTCCTCCTCATCTCGACGCCGCAGGACCTGCCGTCCTTCCGGCGACTGCTCGGGGACGGCTCGGGGGCGGGGCTGGCGCTCTCGTACGCGGAGCAGCCCCATCCCGGGGGACTGGCCCAGGCCTTCCTGATCGGGAGGCAGTTCCTGGGGGGCGGTCCCGGGTGCCTCGTCCTCGGGGACAACCTCTTCCACGGCCACGGCCTGGTCGAGTCGCTCAAGGAGGCGGCCGCGATCCGGTCGGGGGCCCGCATCTTCGCCTACTGGGTGCGGGACCCCGAGCGGTACGGGGTCGTGGAGTTCGACGCGTCCGGCCGGGCGGTGGGGCTCGAGGAGAAGCCGAAGGCGCCAAAGAGCAACTACGCGGTCCCCGGGATCTACTTCTACGACGGATCCGTCTGCGACCGGGCCGCCTCCCTGCGACCGAGCGCGAGGGGCGAGCTCGAGATCACGGACCTGAACGCATCCTACCTCCGGGACGAGAGCCTGTCGGTTGCGAAGCTCGGGCGCGGGATCGCGTGGCTGGACACCGGGACCTGCCGGAGCCTGATGGAGGCCTCGGCCTTCATTCAGGCCATCGAGGAGCGGCAGGGGCTGAAGGTGGGCTGCCTCGAGGAGATCGCCTGGCGGAACGGGTGGATCGGGCCGGCCGGGGTCCGGGCGGCTGCCGAGGCGATGGGGAAGTCGAGCTACGCGGACTACCTGCGGGGCCTCCTCGATCAGGGGGGGCCGGGATGAGGCGGGAGGAGAGCCCGCTTCCGGGCGTGTGCATCATCCATCCGCAGGTCCACGAGGATCCACGGGGCTTCTTCCTGGAGAGCTGGCACCGGGACAGGTTCGAGGCGATGGGCATCCGCTGCTCGTTCGTCCAGGACAACCATTCGCGCTCGGCGCAAGGAGTCCTCCGCGGGCTGCACTATCAGCTGACTCGCCCGCAGTCCAAGCTCGTGCGGGTGATCGAAGGGGAGGTCTACGACGTGGCGGTGGACGTGCGGCGCGGGAGTCCCACGTTCGGCCGCTGGACCGGGCACCGCTTGAGCGCGGCCAACCGGCGGATGCTCTTCATTCCCGAGGGCTTCGCGCACGGGTTCTACGTCGTCTCGGGGCCGGCCCAGTGCCTCTACAAGTGCTCGGACGTGTACGTGCCGTCGGACGAGCGGGGGGTGGCCTGGAATGACCCGGAGATCGGGATCGAGTGGCCGCTCGGCGGCGTCGAGCCGATCCTGTCCGGCCGGGACCGCGCCTGGAAGCCCCTTTCCGCCTGCTCCCCTCCCGATCTACCCTCCGTGGCGAAATAGCGTCACGAAACAGCGTCGCTGTTTCGTGACGCGTCACATTTCAGCGACGATGTTTCGTTACGCGAGGATTTCCTTCACCACGTTGCCGTACACGTCCGTCAGCCGGTAGTCGCGGCCGGCGTGGCGGTAGGTGAGCTTCGTGTGGTCGAAGCCCAGGAGGTGGAGGATGGTCGCGTGGAAGTCGTGGACGTGGACCATGTCCTCGGCGACGGTCGCGCCGATCTCGTCGGTCTTGCCGTAGGAGACGCCCCCCCGGACGCCGCCGCCGGCCATCCAGGAGGAGAAGCAGGCGCCGTGGTGGCCGCGGCCGCTGGGGCCGTCCTCGCCGGGGGTGCGGCCGAACTCGGTGGTCCAGACGACGAGGGTCTCGTCGAGCATCCCGCGGCGCTTGAGGTCGAGGAGGAGGGCCGAGATCGGCCGGTCGATGGCCCGCGCCAGGTTCGCGTGGTTCTTGATGTTGTCGTGCTGGTCCCAGTTGTCGGAGGAGCCGCGGTCGATGAGCTCGATGAAGCGGACGCCGCGCTCGGCGAGGCGGCGGGCGACCACGCACTGCCAGGCGTAGCCGGTCGTCTCGCCTCGCTTGAGGCCGTAGAGAGCGAGCGTCTCGTCGGTCTCCTTCGCGAGGTCGAAGGCGTCGGTGGCCTCGGTCTGCATGGAGTAGGCCGTCTCGAAGGTCCGGATCCGGGCGGCGAGGTCGCCGTCGCCGTCGCTCCGCTTGAGGAAGTCCCGCTCGAAGGCCTGGGAGAGGCCGAGTTCGGCCTCCTGGAGGTTGGCCGCGGTGGAGCGGCGCTTGAGGTTGGGGATCGGCTCAGGGCCGGGGACGACGCGGGTTCCCTGGTGGTAGGCGGGGAGGAAGTCGTTCGAGAAGATCTGGGCGCCCGCGTAGGGGCTGTAGGGCGAGATCGCGATGAAGGAGGGGAGGTTCCGGTTCATCGTGCCCAGGCCGTAGCTCACCCAGGAGCCCAGGCTCGGCCGCGCCGTAAAGAACGAGCCCGTGTGGATCGCGAGCGTCGCCTGGAAGTGCTCGTTGTCGTCCGACTTCATCGACTTGACGAGGGCGATGTCGTCCATCCGGTCGCGGAGGTGGGGGAAGAGGTCGGAGACGAGGGTCCCGCACGTGCCGCCGGGCCGGAACTCCCAGAGGGGACGGAGGAGCTTCTTCTGCTGGTTGGACAGGCCGCCGCCCGCGCCCATCATCTTCCCGTCGGCCTTGAAGAGCTTGGGCTTGTGGTCGAAGGTCTCCATGTGGGCGACGCCGCCCTGGGAGAAGAGGAAGATGACGCGCTTGGCGCGGCCGCCGAAGTGGGGGGCGCGGGGGGCGAGGGGGTCGCTCCGGTCCTGCTCGGCGGCGAGCTGGGAGAGGACGGCGGGCAGGAGGGCCGTCCCGCCGAGGAGCGACCGGAAGGCTTCGCGGCGCGTGCAGTTCATCATCGTCGTCAGTTCACATAAATGAGCTCGCTGGCCCGGAGGAGGACGCGGGCGTAGCTCTCCCAGGCCCCGTCGCCCATCCTCGAGAGATAGTCCCGCCCCGCCGAGCGCTCGGCCTCCGTCGGCGGCCGGCCGTAGGCGAGCCGGTAGGCCCGCTCGATCCGGTCGTCGTCCTGGGAGCGCTCCGAGCGGACGCGCGCCGCGAAGGCCGCGGCCTTCTCGTGGAAGAAGGAGTCGTTCAGGAAGTAGAGGGCCTGGAGGGTGGTCGTGGTGCTCGACCGGAGCGCGGCGGACGCGTTCGTGTCCGCCCCGTCGAAGATCCCGAGGTAGGGGTGCTTCATGACGCGCTGGTTCATGAGGTAGACGCTGCGGCGGTTGTGATCGTAGACGGCCTTGAAGGGCTTGTGCTGGGTGTAGTCCCACTTGGCCATCTCGGGGAAGGGGTGGGGGCCGGCGGGGGAGAGGTCGAGCGTGCCGCTGACCGCCAGGAGCGCGTCCCGCACCGACTCGGCGTCCAGGCGCCGGCGGTGGGCCCGCCAGAGCCAGTCGTTCGAGGGGTCGACCGCGGCGTTCGCCTCGTGGGTCCGGCTCGAGAGCCGGTACGTCCGCGAATGGACCAGGATGCGGTGCATCGCCTTGACCGACCACCCGCCCTCGATGAGGCGGCGCGCCAGCCAGTCGAGGAGCTCGGGATGGGTCGGCGGCCGGCCCTGCTTCCCGAAGTCGTTCGGGGTGGGGACGATCCCGCGGCCGAAGTGGTGGAGCCAGAGTCGGTTGACGAGGACGCGGGCCGTCAGGGGGTTGGAGCGATCGGTGAGCCAGTCGGCGAGCTGGAGGCGCCCGCTCCCCTGGAGCCCCTCGGGGAGGCGCTGGCCGCCCATCACCTCGAGGAAGCGGCGCGGGACCTCGTGGGCGGTCCGCTCGGGGATGCCCTTGAGCTGGACCTTCGCGTTCCCGGCCTTCTTCGCCTCGGCCACGGCGTAGGCGGTGTCGTACGGGAGCGGCTTCTTGCCGTGGTTCTCGACCTCCTTCTTGGCCTGCTCGACCGCCTTCTTCGCCGCCTGGGCGGCGGCCTTGGCGTCGGCTTCGTCGTCGGTCCCCTCGGCGGCCAGGGCCTGGGCGTCGGCCTTCTTCCTCTCCTCCTCGGCGCGCTTGGCCTGCGCCTCGAGCTGGGCGGCCTTCTCGCGGATCGGCTTCATGAGCGCCTCGGCCCGGTCGGCCGGGACGAGGGGGACGAAGTCCTTCTGGATCTTGAGGAGCTCGATCCCGGGCCACGGGTAGCGGGTGCTCTCGAAGATGCCGTAGAGGGCGTAGTAGTCGTCCGCGGTGACGGGATCGAACTTGTGGTCGTGGCAGCGGGCGCAGCCGAGGGAGAGCCCGAGGAAGGCGCGGCCCACGTTCTCGATGGTGTCCTCGACGGTCAGGTGCCAGGGGTAGTCGTCCACGCGCGATCCGTAGCGCTTGGCGTTGGCGAGGTAGCCGGTCGCGACGACCCGATCGCGGCGCTCGGCTTCGTCGCGGGCGGGGAGGAGGTCGCCCGCCACCTGCTCGCGGACGAAGACATCGAAGGGCTTGTCCCCGTTGAAGGACTCGATGATGTAGTCCCGGTACCGGTAGATCTGCGGGATCGGATAGTCGGAGTTATCCCCGGCGGTGTCGGCGTAGCGGACCACGTCCATCCAATGGCGCCCCCAGCGCTCGCCGTAGCGGGGCGAGGCGAGGAGCCGCTCGACGACCCGCGCGAAGGCGTCGGGGGCGGGGTCGCCGAGGAACGCCTCGACCTCCTCCGGCGTGGGGGGGAGGCCGGTCAGGTCGAAGCTGACGCGGCGGATGAGCGTGAGGCGGTCGGCATCCTCGACGGGCGCGAGTCCCCGCTTCTCGAGGGCGGCCAGGACGAAGCGGTCGACGCCGTTCGCGGGCCAGTCGGCCTTGGCGACGTGGGGAAGGGGCGGGTCCTCGAGGGGCCTGAACGGCCAGGCGCCCCGGGCCTTGGCGAAGTCGATCTTGGGCTTGGCGAGCGCGGTGGCGTCGGCGCCGCGGGGGTCGGGGGCGCCCATCTTGACCCAGGCCTCGAGATCGGCGACCTCCTCGGGGCCCAGCGGTTTCTTGGGCGGCATCTTGAGGTCGTTGTCCGTGTAGCGGACGGCCTTGACGAGGAGGCTCTTGTCGGGGTCGCCGGGGACGATGGAGGGCCCGAGGTCGCCGCCCTTGAGGACGCCCGCCTTGGTGTCGAGGAGGAGGTTGCCCTTCAGCTTCTTGGCCTGGGGGCTGTGGCACTCGTAGCAGCGCTCGACGAGGACGGGGCGGACGCGCTTCTCGAAGAACTCGATCCCGGCGCGCTCGCGGTCGGCGGCCTCCTGGGGCCGGACCGGGGGCGCGGCGGCCAGGATCGCGACGAGGACTGCGGTCGATGCTCCGCTGCGCATGGATCTCCGTCTCCGCCCGCCCCTAATACTATTACCTTTCGGCCCCGCCCGGGTCGGCCCTCCGGAACCCTACTCGGGCCGCCCGCCCCTCCTTGCGCCCGATCGGCCGGGGCCCGCCTTCCCACTAATATACAACTGAGATCTCAGATAGATGTCAAGGCGTAGTATTTCAGCGACGCTGTTTTACTACGGTGTTTTTGCCGCGGTTCTGGTTAACTGCTGGGGATCCAGGGAGGGTCAAGCATGCGGAACTTCCTCTCGCTGTTCCTCGGGCTCTCGGCGGCGTGCGGGTCGGGGCCGGCGCCCCGGCAGGAGGCGGCGCTCCCGGAGCCCTCGGCGCTCCCGTCCCGGCCGGAGCTGCCCGATCCGCTCTTGATGATGGACGGGCGGAAGGTCGCGACCCGCGAGCAATGGTTCGCCGAGCGGCGTCCGGAGCTCCGGCGGCTCTTCCAGCACTACATGTACGGCTATCTCCCGCCCGCCGCGAGGATCGAGGCCAAGGTCGGGCGGACGGACCCTCAGGCGCTCGGGGGGAAGGCGACGCTCAAGGAAGTGGCCGTCACGGTCGCGCCGGGCGTCCGGATCGACCTCCTCGTCGTCGTCCCCAACAAGCGCTCGGGCCCGGCGCCCTGCGTCCTCGGCCTCAACTTCAACGGGAACCACGCGGTCCTCCCGGACCCGAAGATCCCGCTCGCGCGCGGCTGGACCCGGCGCCAGGGGAACAAGGCCGTCGAGGAGGACCGGGGGAAGGACACCGCCACCTGGTCGATCGAGCAGAGCGTGGACCGGGGCTACGCGGTCGCGACCTTCTACAACGGGGACATCGACCCCGACAAGCACGACTGGACGGACGGGATCCACCCCCACTACCTGAAGGCGGGCCAGGCGCCCGGGCCCCACTTCTTCGGGACGATCGCGGCCTGGGCCTGGGGCCTCCACCGCGCCGTGGACTATCTCGTGACCGACGGCGACCTCGACCGGAAGCGCATCGCCGTGTTCGGCCATTCCCGCAACGGCAAGACCGCCCTCGTCGCGGCCGCGTTCGACGACCGGATCGCCCTCTCGATCCCGCACCAGGCCGGCTGCGGCGGCACGGCGCCCTCGCGGAACGCGAACCCGAAGGCGGAGACCGTGAAACGGATCAACACCAGCTTCCCGCACTGGTTCGACGACGCGTTCACGCAGTTCAACGACGCGGTGGACAAGCTCCCGTTCGACCAGCATTGCCTGGTCGCGATCTGCGCGCCCCGTCCCGTCCTCTTCACGAACGCGATCGACGACCAGTGGGCCAACCCCTCCGGCCAGTTCCAGGTCCTCCAGGCGGCCGACCCCGTCTACCGGCTCCTCGGGGCCGGCGGCCTCGACGCGGCGAAGGAGCCCCAGCCGGGCGACCCGCTCGTCGACTCCAAGCTCGGCTACTGGATCCGCGCGGGGAGGCACTCGACGACGCCCGAGGACTGGAGGATCTTCCTCGACTACTGCGACAAGCAGCTGGGGAAGTAGCATCTCGGGGGAAGCATCTCGCATCTCGGAGTCATGGCGAAAACAGGGACTGGAGGGTGGGGGCGGGGGTCGAGAGGAGGAGGAAGCTCCCGAAGACCGCGATGAGGCTGGCCAGGAGCCCGGCGGCGAACGACGCGGCGGGCCACGGGTACAAGTCTGCGAGGTCCGCGGCTCTCGCGCGCGCCAGGACGGGCACGCTTAACGCGAGGACCGGGGCCACCGGAGCCGCGTACCACAGGCACGCGTCCCGCAGCGTGGGAAAGTCGTGGGTGACGGACACGATCGCCTGGTGATAGCCGAACACGGCGCACGCGAGGGCGGCGTATCCGCCGGCCAGGAGGAGCCGGAGCGCGAGCGCCCGGTCTCCCCGGAACGACGCCACGACCGCCGCCAGCGCGGGGAGCCACCCCGGCCAGGGCCAGGGCGCGCAGGCGAAGCAACGCAGTTCGTCCAGGATTCCGTGCTCGGGCCCCACCGCCCATTGGACGCCGCACGTCACGAATCAACCAGGATGGTTTCGTGACGCCCGGGTATCATGGGAAGCAGGATGCTGGACACCCTCGGAGTCCTGGCGATCGGGATCGCGTCGGGAGCCCTCATCGCGTGGGTCCTGCGGCGCTCGCTCCGGAAATCGGTCGTCGTCGTGCCGCAGATGCTGGTCGAGCGGGTCCGGACGGTCGGCCACCTCGTCGGCCTCGAGGTCCAGGTCAAGGACATCGCCACCTGGCAGGACAAGAGCTGGCTCCGCTACATCAGCACCTCGCGACGGAAGACGGCCATCATCTACACGTTCGAGATCCAGTACTTCACGAACCTTTCCGCCCAGCAGGTCGAGGTGGCCCAGCGGCCCGAGGGCGGCTTCCACCTCCGCCTCCCGCCCGTCCAGCGGCGCGTGAGCCTCCTCGACCAGCACGTCTACCACGAGCAGGAGGGCGAGGTGCTCTTCATCCTGCCCGTGGGCATCTCCGAAGAGGAGCGGAACGAGATCTGGAAGGACGCCCGCCGCCAGGCCGAGCAGCTCCTCGAGAAGAAGGACGCGGAATACATCGCGAAGGCCCAGGAGTCGATTCGCGCCATCGTCGCGGGCCTGCTGCGCTCGTTCGAGGTCCAGGTCGACATCGCTTTCGCCGCTCCAGCCCCCCTCTCCAAGTCGGAGATGGTCGACGCCTCGCAGACGGCGAAGGCGCCGGCGTGATCGAGGACGACGCCCCGCTCCCAGGCCGGGTGCCCGAGGGCTGGAAGCGCTACTACCTCCTCCCCTGGTGCGCGTCGATCGTGGGAGGGGTCTGCGGGGCGCTGGCCCGCGACCCGAGGATGCTGGTCCCCGGCTCGGGGACCTTCGGATGGAACGCGCTGGGGCTCGGGATCGGGACCTTCCTTGGCATGGTCCTCTGCACCGTGCTCTGCTGCACCCTCTCCGAGGATTCCGTCCGGAGGCGCTGGATCGGATGGAGCGCCGCGGGCTTCGCCGCGTCGGCGGCGGCCGCCTTCGCCGCGGTCCGTCCGTGAGTCGCCCTCCCGTCCGGGCCGCGGGACACGTGGCCGTCTACGTCGTGTCCATCCTCGCGGGCGGGATCGCGGCGGCGCTGACGGGAGAGCTGCCGGGGCTGTTCTCCAGGGGAGGCGGACTCGGAAGTGTCGAGGAAGTTCGTAGAGCCGCCGCCGTGGGCATGGTCGTCGGGGGCTTCCTCAGCCTCCCGTTCGTGCTGCTGTTGGTGAACTCCACCAACCGGGGATTTCGACCCGGGACCTGGTGGGGTTGGTCCGTCGCGGGCTTCGCGTTCGGCTTCGTTCCTTCCGCGCTCTTCACTTGGCTGCCTCGCCTGGGGACCCCGTGAGCGCGCCGGAGCCGCCGTCGCCCGCGCCTCGGTGGCTGGGGGGTGTGCTCCTCGTCCTTGCGTCATCCACCGCCGGCGGGGTGGTGGGGATGCTCCTTTACCTGGGGATCACCGGGGCCGTCACGCTGGCCGCGATGTGGACGGAGCCCTGCCTCGGGGCTCCCGCGCTCGGCGCCCCGGTGGGGGCGTTCCTGGGCCTGTGGATCTCGATCCTCCTCATCTCCAGGGACGCGCGCGGGAAGGGGCCGCGGACGCTCTGGGGATGGGCGCTCGCGGGCTTTTGGGTTCCCGTGATCGGCTTCGTCGCAGGGGGGCTGTTCCGCGCCTGGACCTAGCCGGCGGTGATCCGCTTGTAGGCGTCGCCCTCGTTGATCGTGGCGCGCTCGGGCCGGCCCTTGTGGAAGTAGGTCAGCTTCTCGTGATCGAGGCCCAGGAGGTGCAGGATCGTGGCATGCAGGTCGTGGACGTGGAGCCGCGTCTCCGTCGCGTGGAGGCCGATCTCGTCGGTCGCGCCGATCACCTGGCCGCCCTTCACGCCGCCCCCCGCCATCCACATCGCGAAGCCGTAGGGGTTGTGGTCGCGGCCGTCGCCCTTCTCGGACATCGGCGTCCGGCCGAACTCGCCGCCCCAGACGACGAGCGTCTCGTCGAGGAGGCCGCGGCGCTTGAGGTCCTTGAGGAGGCCGGCGACCGGCTTGTCCATCGAGCGGCAGTTCTCGGTGTGGTTGCGCTCCATCCCGCTGTGGGCGTCCCACTTGCTCCCGGCGCCGGAGTAGAGCTGGACGAAGCGGACGCCGCGCTCGACGAGGCGGCGCGCGAGGAGGCACGAGCGGCCGTACGACTCCGTCGCCTTCTCGTTCACGCCGTAGAGCTCGAGCGTGTCGGCGGTCTCCTTCGAGAGGTCCACCGCCTCGGGCGCCTCCGCCTGCATCCGGAAGGCGAGCTCGTAGGAGCGGATGCGGGCGTCGAGGTCCGAGTTCTCCGAGCGGCCGTCCGCGTGGCGGCGGTTGAGGTCGTCGAGGAGCGAGAGCTTCTCCTTCTGCCGGGCGTCGCCCACACCAGGGGGCGTCTGGAGGTTCGGGATCGGCTCGGCCGACGCCTGGAGGCGGATCCCCTGGTAGGCGGCCGGCATGAAGCCCGCCCCCCAGTTCCGAGGGCCGTTGACGACGGTCGCCGGGTTGTCCTGCATGACGACGAAGGCCGGAAGGTTCCGGTTCTCGGTGCCCAGGCCGTAGCTCACCCAGGAGCCGAGCGACGGCCGCCCCGCGAGCGGCGTCCCCGTGTTCATCTGGCAGACCCCGCCGGAGTGGTTGAGGCCGTCCGTGATGCACGAGCGGATGACGGCGATGTCGTCCACGCACTGGGCGGTCCAGGGGAGCCAGTCGGAGACCCAGAGTCCGCTCTTCCCGTGCCGCGCCCACTTCCGCTTCGAGCCCAGGAGCGGCGCGTTGTACTCGCCCATCGCGGTGATGACGGGCTTGAAGCTCTTCGGGAGCTGCTGGCCGGCCAGCTCGTTCAGCTTGGGCTTCGGGTCGAAGAGGTCGATCCCGCTCGGGCCGCCTTCCATGAAGAGGAAGATCACGCTCTTCGCCGTGGCCTTGTAGTGCCCGGGCCGCAGGGCCTCCTGGGCCGAGAGCATCCCGCTCATCGCCAGCGCGCCGAAACCCGCGCCCGCCTTGGCCAGGAACTCGCGCCGGGACAGTCCCGAGTCCCGAGTCCCGAGTTCACCGTCGACGGTCGGGTGCCCCCCGTCCCCCCCGGGGGGGACAACCACGAATCGAGGATAGTGGGTGACGACGAACTCCGGACTCTGGACCCTGGACTGTGGACGGTGGACTGGGTCAATCGACATAGAGGAACCCGTTTGAATTCAGGAGCACGTGGCAGAAATCGACGAGCCCCGCCTCGCTCGTGGCGGGGTCGGCCTTGGGTTTGGCGGGCCGGAGGAGGGGCGGCTGGACGCCCGCCGAGTCCTTGAAGAAGCCCGGGTCGGCCTCGAAGCGCCAGTGGCCCGCCACCACGCCCGGCGCCGGATCGTTCTCGTGGATCAGGAGCTGGTCCTTGGGGAGCGCCACTCGCGAAAGACGGACCTCGTCGATCAGGCCCTCCCAGCCGTGGTTCACCTGGCCGTCGCGGCCGCCGAGCACGAAGGCCGCGCGCGAGGCGAGGCCTCCGGTGTTGGCGTGCTTTACGCTCGCCGTCCGGAGCGAGGCCTCGGGGTCGGAGAGGTCCTGGAGGTAGAAGGTGATCCCCGCCTGGCCGATCTCGGCGATCCGCACCGAGGCCGCCACGTAATGCGTCTTGTGGAGCTCGAGGTGGAGGTCGGACGGGACCACCTCGTAGCCCTCGTTCCCCACGAACTGGAGGATGAGGTTCCGCGGCTGGTGCTTCGACTTCGCGCTCGTGATCCCGAGCGACCAGCCGGGGTGGGCGGGGTTCCCGTTCCACTGCGAGGCGATGACGCGCACCGCCGCGTCCTCGTAGAGCGAGTCGAGGACGACCACCGCCTCGATCGTGAAGTCGCCCTCCGGGAAGGACCGCATGGGGGAGAGGTGGAGGCGGTCCTCGAGGTTGGCGCTCCGGATCCGCGCGGCCTGGCCGCCGCGGTCGGGCATGGCCTGGACGAGGGGGAGGTCGGCCGCGCCGCCCGATCCCGGCGCGGTCTTCGCGAGGAAGGCGAGAGCGCGCTCGCGCTCGGCCGCCGAGGGCCGCCGGCCGGTCGCGATCCGCCAGGCCTCGTCGACGAGCTCGGCGTCCGTGGCGGTCTTGAGGGCGCGGAGGCGCTTGGCGAGGCCCTGGGCCCGCTCGAGGGGCCAGCGGCCGTTGATCATGAGGAGCGCCTGCGTGGCCGTGGTCGTCGCGTTCCGGTCCGGCACGCTCGAGAAGGACTCGGGCGCGTCGAAGGCCTCGAGCAGCGGGTCCTTCGTGTTCCGGAGCACCTTCGTGTAGACCGTCCGGCGCGGCTGGTTCCAGTCGACCGAGGGGCCGCCCATCTCGAAGTCGAGCTCGCCGCTCGCGGCCAGCATCGCGTCCCGGACCTCCTCGGACTCGAGGCGCCTCGGGTTCATCCGCCAGAGCCAGCGGTTCTCGGGGTCCTTCATCCGTCCCGCGGCCGCGTCCGGGTGGACCGAGGCCTGGCGGTAGGCGGCCGAGCCCATGATCAGGCGGTGCAAGGACTTCATGCTCCAGCCCGACTCGACGAAGCGCGCGGCCAGCCAGTCGAGGAGCTCGGGATGCGAGGGCTTCTCGCCCAGGCGGCCGTAGTCGCTCGTCGTGGTGACCAGGCCCCGGCCGAAGTGCGACTGCCAGATCCTATTTGCCATGACGCGCGCGGCGAGCGGGTTCGAGGGATCGGTGAGCCAGCGGGCGAGGGCGGTCCGGCGGCCTGACGAAGTCCCCGTGGGCTGGATCGCCGGCGCCGGGAGACCGAGGACCGCGAGGAAGCCGGGCTCGATCGCGCGGTCCGTGCCGGGGATGACCGTGGCTGGCGCCTGGGCGGCGACGTCGGTGACCGTGAGGGCGGGCGTGAGGTCGGGCGGCTTGAGCGAGTCGAACTCGGCGAGCTGCCGCTTGAGCGCCGACCACCGCTCTCGCTCGGCGCCCTTGATCCGGCCGTCGATGTTCGACTGTTCCTCGCGCATCTGGCGGCCGATGAGGTCGGCGATCTGGCGCTCGTAGGGGGTCCGCTCCTCGGGGCTCTTCTGGTACATCGCCTGGAGCTCGGGGAGGAACTTGCTCAGGACGGCGCGGCCGCCGTTGGCGAGGAACGGCTTCTCGATCTTGTCGATCTCGGCCCGGATCGCGGCGGTCTTCTCCTCCCAGGCGCGGGCCTTCTCCTTGGCCTCGGCGACCTGGGCGGTCGTGGCCAGGACCTTGTCGTAGCGCCAGAGGACGCCGGCGAAGAAGGACTGGAGGCGGTAGTAGTCGGCCTGGAGGATGGGGTCGAACTTGTGGTCGTGGCAGCGGGCGCAGCCCATGCCGAGCCCGAGGAAGACGTCGCCCGTCACGTCGGTGACGTCGTTCAGGATGTCGCGCCACTGGCCGGGGGCGTTGCGCTGGTTGTACTCGTAGATCCCGTGGCGGAAGAAGGCGGTGGCCACGAAGACCTCGGGGTCGCTGCCGGCGAGCTCGTCGCCGGCGAGCTGCTCCTGGACGAAGCGGTCGTAGGGCTTGTCCTCGTTGAAGGAGCGGATCACGTAGTCGCGGTAGGGCCAGGCGTGGGGGCGGTAGCCGTCCTGCTTGTAGCCGTCGCTCTCGGCGTAGCGGACGAGGTCGAGCCAGCGCCGCGCCCAGCGCTCGCCGTATCGGGGGCTGGCGAGGAGCCGGTCGAGGAGCTTCTCCCAGGCGTCGGGCGAGGCGTCCTTCGCGAACGCGTCGACCTCGGCGGGGGAGGGCGGGAGGCCGTGGAGGTCGAAGGTCGCCCGCCGGATGAGCGTCACCCGGTCGGCCTCGGGGGCGTTCTTGAGTCCCTCGGCCTCGAGCTTGGCGGCGAGGAAGCGGTCGATGCCATTTCGGGCCCAGCCGGCGCCGGCCGAAGGGGCCGGGACGTCCTTCACCGGCTGGTAGGACCACCAGCGGCGGTCCTCGTCGGTGATGGGCTTCTCCTTCCGGGCCGGCTTGGCGTCGCCGGAACTCCAGACGGCGCCTTCCTTCACCCAGCGGACGAGGATGTCGACCTCTCCCTGGGGCAGGGCTTCCTTGGGCGGCATGGCGAGGTCGGGGTCGGTCCGCCGGACCGCCGAGACGAAGAGCGACTTTTCGGGGTCGCGCGGGACGAGGGCCGGCCCGGTGTCTCCGCCCTTGAGCGCCGCCTCCCGCGTGTCCAGGCGCAGGCCGCCCTTGGGCTTCGGAGTGTCGGGCCCGTGGCACTTGAAGCAGCGGGCCTCGAGGAGGGGCCGGACCTTGGACTCGAAGAACTCGGTTTTCGCGGGGTCCGGGGCGTCCTGGGCCCCCGCGGAAGGGAGGGCCAGGAGGAGGACCGCGATCGTGCTTCTCATTCATCCCCCTGTTCGCACGCCCCGTCCCGCCGTGTACAGAAAAGCAGGAATCCAGCCTGTCTGCTTTCCTGCCAGTAAACCAGCCAGTCTAGTTTACTGGCAGGAAAATAGACAGGCTGGTTTACTGGCAGGAAATCAGCCTGTCTGGTTTCCTGCACTAACTGTATCATCCAGGGGATGCCGCAGGAATTGCGGGCTTTTCCGCCCACCCAGTGGTCGCAGCTCGTGGCGCTCGGCGACCCCGCCCATCCGCGGCACAGGGAGCACCTGGAGGGGCTCTGCCGCCGCTATTGGAAGCCCGTCTATCACTACGCCCGGGCCATCCGGGAGCTCTCGGCGGAGGACGCAGAGGACCTGGTGCAGCAGTTCTTCGGGATGCTCCTCGAGCGGGTGGACTTCGCCTCGCTCTCTCCCGACCGGGGGAGCTTCCGGGGCTTCCTGAAGACGGCGCTCCGGCGCTTCGTCGTGAGCGACGAGCGCATGCGCGCCGCCCGGCAGCCGCGCGGCGAGTCCCGGCTCTTCCGCTTCGAGGAAGCCGAGGCGGAGTGGCGCGAACGCGCGGCCGCGGGCGCGCCCGAGGAGGCCTTCGACCGCCAATGGGCCCGGGAGGTCCTCTTCGAGGCCCTCGCGAAGCTGAAGGCGGACTGCCCGCCGATCCAGTACGAGCTCTTCCGCGCCTACTGCGTGGACCCGAGCGGCGAGGCGCTCTCCTACGGCGAGCTCGCTCGGCGCCACGGCGTGAGCGAGGACGACGTCCGGAACCACCTCCGCGCCGTCCGCCAGCGCGGGCGCGAGGTCCTGAAGTCCATGCTCCGCGACTACCTCCTCCCGGGCGAAGACGTGGAAGCCGAGCTCCGCTTCATCCTGTCGAAATGACGAGTCCAGAGTCCCAAGTCCCTAGTCCACCGTCGGATTCCCCCCGCCCCCCCGGGGGGGAGGAAGGGGCGCCGATTCGGGACTCTGGACGCTGGACCGAGGACTCGATGGGCCGGGTCCGGGAGTTCTTCTCGACGGAGGGGAGCTCGGACCGGCCCCGCCATGGGAAGTACGAGATTGTCCGCGAGCTGGGACGCGGCGGGATGGCCGTCGTCTACGAGGCGGTCGACCCCGACCTCCGCCGCAGCGTCGCGCTCAAGGTCCTCGAGAAGCGCGACCGCGAGCGGCTTTGCCGCGAGGCGTCGGCTGCCGCGCGGCTCCGTCACCCGAACATCGTGACGATCCACGAGGTGGGGGACGACTTCATCGCGATGGAGCGGGTGGAGGGGAAGACGCTGGCCGAGCTCATGCCCGGCCTCGATTCCCGCGACGGGATCGGCATCCTCGAGAAGGTCGCGCGCGCCGTGGCGCACGCCCACGAGCAGGGAGTGGTCCACCGCGACCTCAAGCCTTCGAACATCCTGGTCGAGCCCGGCGGCCGTCCGGTGATCACCGACTTCGGCCTGGCCCGGATCGCGGGCGACGAGGACCTGACGCGGACCGGCGCGGTCGTGGGAACGCCGCATTACATGTCGCCCGAACAAGTCCGGGGCGCCCGGGCGTGGCCGCAGTCGGACGTCTGGTCCCTGGGCGTGATCCTCTACGAGCTGCTCATGCGACGGCGGCCCTTCGAGGGGGAGACCGCGCTCGCCATCTACGACGCGATCGTGCGGCAGGATCCGCCGGCCCCGGCGGGGCCGGCCGGGCCGGTCGCGATGGAGGCGCTGCAGAGGGATACGGACCGGCGCACGGCGTCCGCGAGCGCGTTGGCCGACGACCTCGGCCGGCTGCTGCGGGGGGAGCCGGTCAGGGCCCGGCCCGAGGGTTTTCTCGAAAGGGCCCGTCGAGGACTGCTGAAGCATTCGGTCGCAGTAGGGCTGGGCGCGGCGGCGCTCTTCGCCCTGGCGTGGGCGGCCGACCGGTACGCGGTGAGGAGCGAGACGGTCGGCCAGGTCCTCCCATCCTTCCGGGGCCAGGCGCGCGTCGCGCTCGAAGCGGCCCTCGAGCTCAGGCGCGCGGGCGCGAACGACGGGATGCGGAAATTCCTGCCGCCGCTCGAGGAGGCGTACCGGTCGGAGCTTGCCTTCTCCCCCGATGGGGCGGAACCGGAGTACCTGATGGGTCGGATGCACCGGGCGCTGCTCGACGAGGCGCGCGCCCTCGAGTTCCAGGAGAAGGCCCTGGCCAAGGACCCGGCCTACGCGCCGGCCCTCTACGAGCGGGCGGTCCTCCTCTCGATGCGGCACGCCCGCGAGACCAAGGAGACGCTCGACGCCCTCCAGGGCCACACCGCCTCGGGCGACCCGATGGAGAGCCCCGACTCCGGCCTGGTCGAGCTGGGCGAGCGGATCGTCCGCGACGCGAGGGCGTTCCTCGCGGCCGCGGGCGGAAGGGGCGTGGAGTCCCTGGTCGCGGAGGGCCTGGTCGCGGCCCATTCGAAGCGCTACGCCGAAGCGCGTGCCGCCTTCGATTCGGCCCTCCGCCATGACCCGCTCCTCGAGGAAGCGCGGGGGTCGCTCGCCGCGATCGTGTGGTCCGAGCTCGCCCCGGGCGTCGAGGACCGCGAGCGAGCGTGGAAGAAGGCGGAGGAAGTGTACACCCAAGGCCTCGAGCGCGATCAGGGCTACGTGCCCCACTACCTCGGGAGGGGCCAGCTCCACTGGAGCCGCGGAAGCGCGCGGCGGCACCGGGGGCTAGACCCGATGCCGGACTATCGGGGCGCGGAGGCGGACTTCAGCCGCGCGATCGAGCTCGATCCCGTCTCGGCGGAGGCGTGGGCGTGGCGCGGCCAGGTCCGCGTCTACCACGGGATCTTCGCCCTCGAGCGGGGGGAAGACCCGCGACCGGCGCTCGCGCGGGCGGGCGAGGACTGCGGCCGCGCGGTCGAGATCGACCCGCTCCAGGCGAGGGCCTGGTTCTGGCGGGGGAACGGCGCGTTCTACCGGGCGGTCTGGCTGGCCGAGCGCGGCCAGGATCCGATCCCCGACCTCGAGGCGGCGGAGCGCGACCAGACGGAGGCGATCCGACTCACCGCCGTACCCGACCACGAGCGCCGCTGGCGCGGGCGCGCCCGGGCGCAGCGGTCCGGGGCGCTCGCGCGGGCGGGGAAGGATCCGGCCCCGGTCTTCGCGGCCGCCGAAGAGGACTTCGCGGCGTCGGCGGCCATCCGGCCGCCCGATACGTGGTTCCGGCTCTGGAAGAGCACGATCGACCTCGAGCGCGGCCTCTGGAAGCGGTCATCCGGGGGCGACCCGCGCGAGGACTTCGCCGCCGCCGAGCGGGAGCTGGACCTCGCGCTCGGCCTCAACCGTCATTTCGGGGAGGCCTGGCGGCAGCGGGGCCTCGTCCGCTGGCACCGCGCGGAGACGCTTGAGCGAGCGGGCGACCTCGAGGGCGCCGCCGACGCCTACGCGGCCTCCGCCGCGGACTTCCACGAGGCGCTCTCGATCAACGCGAACTTCAAGGTCCAGGTGGGCGACCGCCTCGAGCGCGCCCGGCGGAAGGCGGCCCAGCTCAAAGGATAGGCGGGCGACGTAAGACAGGGGGAGGATCCGATCATGAATCGAAGGGATTTCCTATCCCAGGTCTCGCGCGGAGCGGCGCTCGCGGGTCTCGCGGGCTGCGCGGCGCCGCCGGCCGTCCGGGCCCTCGTGCCGGCCCCGGCCCCGCTCAAGATCACGAAGGTCCGTGCCTTCCTCACCGCCCCGGCACGGATCCGCCTCGTCGTGGTGCGGGTCGAGACGAGCGAGCCCGGCCTCTACGGCCTGGGCTGCGCCACGTTCACCCAGCGCGCTCGGCCCGTCGTCGTCGCGGTGAACGACTACCTCGACCCCTTCCTCCGGGGCAAGGATCCCGACAACATCGAGGACCTCTGGCAGGCGATGTTCCAGAGCTCCTACTGGCGGAACGGCCCCGTGCTCACGAACGCGCTCTCGGGGGTCGACATGGCCCTCTGGGACATCAAGGGGAAGCGCGCCGGCATGCCCGTCTACCAGCTCCTGGGAGGGAAGTGCCGCTTCGCCGTCCCGGTCTACCGCCACGCCTCGGGCGCCACGATGGACGAGGTGACGGAGCGCGTGAAGGGGTTCATGGCCGAGGGAGCGCGCTACGTCCGGATCCAGGTCGCGGTCCCAGGACAGGCCACCTACGGCGCGCGGGGAGGGGCGCCCGACGAGGGGCAGGGCCACTTCGCCGGCCGGACGTTCGAGCCCGGCCCCTACCGCCGCATCCTCCCCAAGCTCTTCGAGCACGTCCGCGCGGCGTGCGGCGAGGAGGTCGAGCTCCTCCACGACGTCCACGAGCGGCTCCACCCGATCGAGGCGATCGGCGTCTGCAAGGAGGTCGAGAAGTACCGACCGTTCTTCATCGAGGACCCCTTCGCGCCCGAGGACGTGGGCTACTTCAAGATCCTCCGGCCGCAGACCTCGACCCCGCTGGCGATGGGCGAGCTTTTCAACAACCCGAACGAGTGGGTCGACCTCGTCTCGGGGCGCCTCATCGACTTCATCCGCTGCCACCTCTCGCAGATCGGCGGGATCAGCGTGGGCCGGAAGATCGCGGCGCTCTGCGACTTCTTCCGCGTCCGGACCGCCTGGCATGGGCCGGGGGACGTCTGCCCCGTCGGCCACGCGGCGAACGTCCACCTCGACCTGGCCACCTGGAACTTCGGGGTCCAGGAGGCGACCGTCTTCAACGACGCGGCGAAGGAGGTCTTCCCGGGCACGCCGGAAGTGAAGGACGGCATGCTCTGGATCAACGAGAAGCCGGGGCTGGGCGTCGACTTCAACGAGGAGCTGGCGGCGAAGCACCCGATCACGGAGGACCCGCCGTTCGACCTGGACTGGGGACGGCTCCGCGGCAAAGACGGGACGATCCGGCGGCCCTGATGCTAGACTGGCGGGCCTCGAAGGGAGGGGACCGCCATGACCGAAGAGCTGATCACGACCGAGGTGCGCTCGACGAGCACGGGCGTCCGGGGGCGATGCATCACCAGCGCCCGGACCAACCACTGGGTGATCGACGAGCCCGCGGCGTACGGCGGCCCGGGGGAGGAGGTGACCCCGGGGGAGGTCTTCCTGGGAGGCATCGTGGGCTGCGGCGTCCTTCTCGTGGAGTCGTTCGCGGCGAAGGACGGCGCGCCGATCCGGTCGGTCAAAGGGACGATCAAGGGGATCCGGAAGAAGGCCGACCCGTCGTGGTTCATCGAAATCCAGATCGGGTTCGAGATCGCGGGGGCGGAAGCCAAGGCGGCCGAGGCGCTCGTCGAGCGATTCAAGGCGAGCTGACCCCTCTACCGGGCGGTCGCGGCCGCGACCCAGGTCGGCGTCACGGTGAAGGCGATTTAGGGAGGAGCCCATGCGGGACATGAGCCGGCGGGCGTGGATCGGGGCGGCGCTCGGGGGCCTGGGCGGGTGCGCGGTGCCGGCGGAGAGGCCGTCCGCGATGGCGGCTCCGCGCGCGGAGCCCCAGGACCGCGTCCAGGGCAGGATGAAGATCACGAAACTCGAGATGTTCCTGGTCAAGCCCCGCTGGCTCTTCCTCAAGATCCACACCGACGCGGGGATCACGGGCCTGGGCGAGCCGATCACCGAGGGGCGCGCGCTCACGTGCAAGACGGCGGTCGAGGAGGTCGCGCCCTACCTGATCGGAAAGGACCCGCGCGCGGTCGTCCACCACTGGCAGGCGATCTACCGCCACGCCTTCTACCGGGGCGGGCCCATCCTGACCTCGGCCCTCTCGGGGATCGACCAGGCGCTCTGGGACATCAAGGGCAAGGCGCTCGGCGTCCCGGTCTACGAGCTGCTCGGCGGGCCCACGCGGAACCGGGTGCGCGTATACGCCCACGCCCGCTCGCCCGAGGCGGTGAAGGCGGCGGTCGCCCGGGGTTTCACGGCCTTCAAGACGGGCCCCGCAAGGCTGGACGGGAAGTGGGCCAAGTTCGTCGAGTCGCCCGCCTACGTGGCGAACGTGGCCGAGAAATTCGCCGAGCTCCGGGCGGCGGCGGGGCCGAAGTCGGACATCGGGATCGACTTCCACGGCGCGATCAGCCCGGCCACGGCCAAGCTCCTCATCAAGGCCCTCGAGCCGCACCAGCCCATGTTCGTCGAGGAGCCCGTCCAGTGCCAGAACGTGGACGTCATGGCCGAGATCGCCCGCGGGACGCACCTGCCGATCGCGACGGGGGAGCGCATCTTCACGAAGTGGGGTTTCCGGGAGATCCTGGAGAAGAAGGCGGCGGTCATCCTCCAGCCGGACCTCTGCCACGCGGGCGGGATCACCGAGGGGCGGCTCATCGCGGGCATGGCCGAAGCCTATTACGCCTCGATCGCGCCGCACAACCCGCTCGGTCCCATCTCCCTCGCGGCCGGCATCCAGCTCGCCGCGTCGATCCCGAATTTCCTCTGCCAGGAGCAGGTGAGCCTGGGGGACGGCTACCTCAAGCAGCCCTTCGTCGTCCGCGACGGCCACGTGGACGTCCCGACGGCCCCCGGCCTGGGGATCGAGCTCGACGAGAACCTCATGGCCGACAAGATCCACCACGACTGGAAGAACCCCGAGCCCTACGACTCCGACGACGGCTCCGTCGTGGACTGGTAGCGTCACGAAACAGCTCGCTGTTTCGTTACGGCTCATGGATACGGGCTTACAGCGAATCCTGCGATGGTTCCAGCGCGTCACGAAACAGCGACGCTGTTTCGTGACGTGCTTGATGTTGGCGGGGTGTTCGGGGACGGGGGAGTATCCGAGCAAGCCGATCCTGATCGTGTGCCCGTGGGCGCAGAACGGGGGCACGGACCGGGTGGCCCGGCGGATGGCGGCCCTCCTCGAGGAGGACCTGGGCGTCAACGTGAACGTCCTCAACGCCACGGGCGGCGAGGGCGTCAGCGGGCACAGCCAGGGGGCCAACGCCAAGCCCGACGGCTACACGCTCACGCTCATGACCGTCGAGATCAACATGCTCCGGTGGCGGGGGCGGACGAAACTGTCCCACCGCGACTTCACCCCCGCGCTCCTCGTCAACCGCGACCCGGCCGCGATCTTCGTCCGCGAAGACGCGCCCTGGATGACGCTGAAGGAGCTTGAGGACGCCGTCCGCCGCGCGCCCGAGACGCTCCGCGCCTCGGGGACCGCGATGGGCGGGATCTGGCACCTGGCCCTGGCCGGCTGGCTCGTCTCCGCGGGACTCAAGCCCTCCGACATCACGTGGGTGGCCTCGCAGGGCTCGACGCCCGCGCTCCGCGACCTCCTGGCCAAGGGGAGCGACCTCGTCTCGTGCAGCCTGCCCGAGGCCAAGACCCTGATGCTGGCCAAGGAGATCCGCTGCCTGGGCGTGATGGCCCCGGAGCGGCAGGCGCTCTTCCCGGACGTGCCCACGTTCGCCGAGCAGGGAAGCTCCTGGACGATGGGGGCCTGGCGGGGCGTGGGGCTCCCCCGGGGCGTCCCGCAGCGCGTCCTGGACGTCCTCGTCCCGGCCCTCGCGCGCGCGGCCCGGAGCGAGCCCTTTCTGGAATACATGAAGACGGAGGGCTTCGGGCCGGCCTGCGAGCTCCCGGCGGACTTCGAGCGGAGCCTGGAGGCGACCGACGATCGGATGCGCGGACTCCTGACGAGCGACGCCTTCGCCTCCCTCTCGAAGAACCGCTTCAGCCCGATGCTCTTCCCTTCCATCCTGGGCGGCCTGCTCGCGGCGGTCGTCGGGGCGCTCCTGGCCACCCGCGGCCTGCGCCTGGAACCCGGCGGGGGGACTGCGACGCCGCTCGGCTGGGTCCGCTTCGGGGAAGGCCTCCTCTTCATCGCCGCCTACGCGCTCTTCTCGGGCGTGGCCGGGTTCATCCTGACGGCCGGCCCACTCCTCTTCCTGGCCCTCTGGCGGCTCGGGACCCGTCCGCGCTTCGCCGCGCCGATCGCGGCGGGGGCCGCGCTCCTGGCCTACGTCGTCTTCGGCCGCCTCCTCCGCGTCCCGCTCCCTCGCGGCTGGATCGAGTGGTGAAATGGGAGAGGCCCTCCTCGAGGCCGCCCGGCAGCTCCTCCTCGACCCGCGGATCCTCTGGATCATCTTCCTCGCGGCCGTCTACGGGATCTTCATCGGCTCGATCCCCGGGCTCACGGCCACGATGGCGGTCGCCCTCATCGTGCCGCTCACGTACTACCTGAGCCCCCTCGAGGCGCTGGCAGCGGTCGTCACGCTCGAGGCCTGCGCGATCTTTGCGGGCGACATCCCGGCCGCCCTGATCCGGATGCCCGGGACGCCCTCGTCCGCCGCGTACGCGGACGATCTCTATCTGCTCTCCCAGCGCCACGGGCCCGGCTACCCGATGGGCGTCTCGGTCGTCTTCAGCGTCGCGGGGGGGCTCGTCGGGGCCGTGGCGCTCGCCTTCCTCGCCCAGCCGCTCGCGCGCGTCGCCGTCAAGTTCACGTATCCGGAGTACTTCTGGTTCTACCTCGTCGGCCTGGGCTGCGCGGTCGTGGTCTCGAGGGGGTCGCCGCTCCGGGGGGCGCTCGCGCTTCTCCTCGGGCTCCTCTTCTCGACGGTCGGGATGAGCGCCGTCCACAGCCAGCCCCGCTTCACGTTCGACCGCGAGGAGCTCCTCCAGGGGATCAACTTCATCCCCGCGATGATCGGCCTCTTCGGGTTCTCGGAGGTCCTCCGGAATCTGGCCGCGTTCGGGGCGCCGAAGGGGGAGCCCGTCGCCGCCGGGTCCGGAAAGGCGGAGCCCGCCGGATTCTGGCGGCGCTGGGTGGCGGGGCCGTGGATGTCGGTCTACGGGAACACCCTCCCGCTCCTCTGGCTCCGGAAGGGGAAGGCGGCGCTGGCCTCCGGGATCGGCGCGGTGATCGGCGTGCTGCCGGGCGCGGGGGCGGACATCGCGGCCTGGGTGTCCTACGGCGTCTCGAAGAAGCTCTCGAAGAAGCCCGACGAATACGGAAAGGGCTCCCTTGAGGGCGTGATCGACTCCGGCGCCGCCAACAACGCGGCGCTCGGCGGGGCCTGGGTGCCCACGATGGTCTTCGGCATCCCGGGCGACTCGATCACGGCCATCGTGATCGGGATCCTCATGATGAAGGGCGTCCGCCCGGGCCCCCGCATCTTCGAGGAACAGGCGCCGCTCGTCTACGGGCTCTACCTCGTCTTCGTGATCGCGAACCTCCTCCTCATCCCGCTCGGCTTCCTGGCCATCAAGGCCGGCTCCCGACTCGTGCGCGTGCCGCGCCGCATCCTCCTCCCCATCATCATGCTCTCCTGCATCATCGGGTCCTTCGCCATCAACGGGTCGACCTTCGACGTCTGGGTGATGCTCGGCTTCGGCCTCCTGGGCTTCGTCCTCGAGCGCTTCCAGGTCCCGCTCGGCCCGGTGGTCCTGGGCATCGTCCTGGGCGGCCCGCTCGAGGAGGCGTACATCCAGACGCTGACGGCCTCCCGCGGCTCGTTCGGCGCCTTCTTCGAGCGGGGGGGCTCGATCGTCCTGGCGGGAGGGGCGATCCTCCTCTGGCTCTCCCCGCTCTTCCGCTTCATCCGGAGGAGGCCGGCCAGCCCCGCGGGCGGCGGAGGGGCGTGATACAATCCGCACGGACACCCGCCACGGAGGACGCCATGTTCATCTTCGGAACCGAGGGGACGACGCAGCGCGCCTGGCCGATCCACACGATAAAGTCCATCGCCTTCCACCCCGAAGGCTCCGCGGGCGGTCCCGGCGGGCCGGAGCTGGCCCTCCACCTGGCCGACGGGAGCATCGCTTGGCTGCGCGGGAAGGAGGCGGAGGCGGTCTGGCGGGAGATCTGCGCGCACGGGATCGGCAAGGCGCGCGGAGAGGCCTGAGCCGGCGCTCAGGCCAGGATCTCGCGGATCGGCTTGCCGAAGTCGAGCTCGAGGCGCTTGCGGCCGGGGACCTCGAGGCGGCGGGCGTCGAGGCCCATCTGCTGGAGCACGGTCGCGTGGACGTCGGTCACGTAGTGCCGGTGCTCGACGGCGTGGAAGCCGAGCGGGTCGGTCGCGCCGTGGACGACGCCGCCCTTGACGCCCCCGCCCGCGAACCAGGAGGTGAAGCCGTAGGGGTGGTGGTCGCGGCCGTCGGCGCCCTGGGCGCCGGGGGTCCGGCCGAACTCGCTCCCCCAGCAGACGAGCGTGTCCTCGAGGAGGCCGCGGCGCTTGAGGTCCCGGAGGAGGGCGGCGGTGGGCTTGTCCACCTCGGCGCAGAGCTTGGTGTGGCCGGACTTCAGGCCGCTGTGGGCGTCCCAGGCGCCGGCGCCGCCGTTGGAGCCGTGGAAGATCTGCACGAAGCGGACGCCGCGCTCGACGAGCCGCCGCGCGGCCAGGCACTGCTGGCCGAACGTGCGGGTGTTGGCCTGGTCGAGGCCGTAGAGCTTCTTCGTCTCGTCGTCCTCGTCCTCGAGCTTGAGCACCTCCGGGATCGCCGCCTGCATCCGGAAGGCGAGCTCGTAGGACTTGATGCGGGCGCGGAGGACGGGGTCCTCGGGGTACTCGACGCCGGCCAGACGGTTCAGGCGCCCGAGGAGGTCGAACTCCGAAGCCTGCTCCTCGCGGAACTTGCCCGCGCCGGGCGTGGCGTAGGGGAGCGGGTTGGCCGGGTCGGTCGAGAGCCGGACCCCCGCGTGCATGGGGCCGAGGTAGTCGGCGCCGTGGCCCTTCACGCCCCCGCAGCAGTCCGCGAGCGGCGTCCCGAGCGCGACGTACTGGGGGAGGTTGTCGTTCAGCGACCCCAGGCCGTAGTGGACCCAGGAGCCGATCGTGGGGAAGGGCCCCTCGAGCGCGTGCCGTCCCGTGTGGTACTGGAGCTGGGCGCCGTGGTCGTTGTCCGTGGTCCAGAGCGAGCGGACGAAGGCGATGTCGTCCACGCAGCCGCCCACGTGGGGCCACCAGTCGCTCACCTCGATCCCCGACTTCCCGTGCTTCCGGAAGCCGGTCTGGAGGGCGTAGACGTTCGGGTGGATCTTGTGGAGGCCCGCCACGAACTCCCGGAGGTTCTCCTTGTTGTACCTCGACGCGAGCGTGTCCTTGTAGGGGGTCTCGGCGATCGCCTTCCCGTGGTACTTCGTGAGCTCGGGCTTGGGGTCGAAGCCTTCGACGTGGCTGACGCCGCCCACCATGAAGAGCCAGATGACGCTCTTCGCGCGCGGCTGGAAGTGGGCCTTCCCGTCGGGCGGGGACCACGGCCCCGACTCGTCCCTTGCGATTCCGTCCCGGTGAAGGAGGCTGCCGAGGGCGAGGCCGGTCACCCCCATCCCGAGGTCCGAGAGGAAGGCGCGGCGGCCCACGCGCGCGCAGCAGGGGCGGAGCTCTCGATCCATCACGACACAATCTCCAGGATCGGTTTCCCGAAATCAAGCTCGAGCCGCTTGCGGCCGGGGACCTCGAGGCGGCGGGCGTCGAGGCCCATCTGCTGGAGCACGGTCGCGTGGACGTCCGTCACGTAGTGCCGGTCCTCGATCGCGTGGAAGCCGAGCTCGTCGGTCTTCCCGTGGACGACGCCGCCCCGGACGCCGCCGCCCGCGAGCCAGGCGGAGAAGCCGTAGGGGTGGTGGTCGCGGCCGTCGGAGCCCTGGGCACCCGGGGTGCGGCCGAACTCGGTGCCCCAGACGACGAGCGTGTCCTCGAGGAGGCCGCGGCGCTTGAGGTCGGCGAGGAGCGCCGCCATCGGGCGGTCGACCTCCGCGCAGAGCCGGGAGTGGCCGGCCTTGAGGCCGCTGTGGGCGTCCCAGGCGCCGGCGCCGCCGTTGGAGCCGTGGAAGATCTGGACGAAGCGGACGCCCTGCTCGACCATGCGACGGGCGGCCAGGCACTGCTGGCCGAAGCTCCGCGTGACCGCCTGGTCCAGGCCGTAGAGCTTCCGGGTCTCGTCGCTCTCCCGGTCGAAGCGGAAGAGGTCGGGGACGGCCGACTGCATCCGGAACGCGAGCTCGTACGACTTGATCCGAGCGCGCATCGCGGGGTCCTCGGGGTACTCGACGCCCGCCATCCGGTTCAGGCGCCCGAGGAGGTCGAACTCCGACTCCTGCTCCTCGCGGAAGCGGCCGGGGCCGGGCGAGGCGAAGGGGAGGGGGTTGTCCGGGTCGACGTTCATCCGGACGCCCGCGTGGAGGGGCCCGAGGTAGTCGCCGCCGTGGCCCTTCACGCCGCCGCAGCAGTCGGCGAGCGGGGTCCCGAGGACAACGAACTGGGGGAGGCTCTCGTTGAGCGAGCCCAGGCCGTAGTGGACCCAGGAGCCGATCGTGGGGAAGGCTCCTTCGAGCGCATGGCGGCCGGTGTGGTACTGGATCTGGGCGCCGTGGTTGTTGTCGGTGGTCCAGAGCGAGCGGACGAACGCGATGTCGTCCACGCGCTTGGCCAAGTGCGGCCACCAGTCGCTCACCTCGATTCCCGAGCGGCCGTGGCGGCCGAAGCCTGTCTGCATCGGGTAGATGAGCGGGTGGACCTTGTGGAGTCCCGCGATCACCTCGCGGAGGTTCTGCTTCACGTAGGGCGACTCGAGGGTGGCCTTGAAGGGGGACTCGGCGATCGTCTTCCCCGCCCAGCGGTTGAGCTCGGGCTTGGGATCGAAGCTCTCCATCTGGCTCGTCCCGCCGACCATGAAGAGCCAGATCACGCTCTTGGCGCGCGGCCGGAGGTGCGGCTTCCCGTCGGGCGGGCACCACGGGCCCGATCCGTCGCGGGCGATGCCGTCCCGGTGGAGCAGGCTCCCGAGCGCGAGGCCCGTCATCCCCATCCCGAGGTCGGAGAGGAACGCCCGGCGGTTCAGCCGAGCGCAGCAGGGGTCCTTCGTCCGCTCGCTCATCGGATCGTCACGAACTCGTTGTGGTTGAAGAGGACGAGCACGAGGCCTTCGCGGGCCCGCATCGCCGGGTCGGGGGAAGGCTCGACGCGCGGCTTCGCGCCGCCCGAGAAGGCGCTGAGGCCCTTCGGGTCGGCGAGGAGCGCGGATTGGCGCTCGAGGAACTCCGCGCAGGCAGCGGCCTCGTCGGGCGAGGGCGCGCGGCCCAGGATCCGTTCGAAGGCGGCCGCGACGAAGCCCTCGGCCGGGAGCTTCCGGGCGAGGAGGCGCGACTTCTCGAGCGCGAGGGGGCTGTTCGCGAGCGCGAGGGCCTGCTGAGGGATCACGCTCTCGCTCCGCTCGTAGCACTCGTTGACGTTCGCCGCGTCGAAGACGGCAAGGAACTCCATCTGCTTCTCGGCCGCGTGGCGGTAGTAGAGGCTCCGGCGGTTTGTCGTGAGGCCGAGGGCGTGGTCGAGCTCGGGCCCGCCGCGCGCGAGATCGAGGTCGCCCGCGACGTGGAGCACCGCGTCCCGCACGAGCTCCGCCTCCATCCGGCGCGAGTTCATGCGCCAGTAGAGGGCGTTTCCGACGTCGGCCTTGAGGGCCTCGGGGTCGGCGGTCGAGTCCATGCGGTAGGTGGCCGAGGTGACGAGGAGGCGGTGGAGCTTCTTCAGGCTCCAGCCGGACTCGCGGAACTCCACGGCCAGCCAGTCGAGGAGCTCGGGATGGGTCGGGCGGCGGCCGTTGTGGCCGAAGTCGAAGACCGTCTTGACGAGCGGCTCGCCGAAGTGCCGCATCCAGACGTGGTTGACCGCCACGCGCGCGGCGAGAGGGTTGTCGGGATGCGTGAGCCAGCGGGCGAGCGCGAGACGGCGCCCGGTGCTGGTGGTGGGATACTCGGGGAGCTTGCGCTTCGCGTAGGCGGTCGTGAGGGGCGCCTTGAGGTCGGCTTCGGCCTTGTCGAGGGCCTTGTCGGCCTCCTCCTGCTTCTTCTTCGCGGCGGCGAGATCCGCGGCGGCCTTCTTCGCGTCGGCGGGCGGGGAGGAGCGGGCCTTCTCCGCCGCGCGGCGCGCGACGAAGGCGTTCTTCCCGGCTTCCGCGGCCTGCTGGCGGCGCTGGGCCTGGAGGGCGGCCTCGGCGACCTTCTTCCAGTCGGCCCCGTCCTTCTTCCCCGCGTCCTCGAGGCGCTCGGCCTCGACCGCGGCGCGGAGGGCGGCCTCGCGGGCCTCGGCGATCTGGGCGTCGAAGACGGCGAGGGGGAGGGCGTCGAGCGCGTCCTGGGCGGCCTTCCGGAGCTTGGCGTCGTCGGGGGACGCCGAGAGGGCTCGCTCGGCCTTGGCGAGGGCGTCGGCGGCGGCGGGGACCTTCGCGCGGGCGGCGGCGAGGGCCTTCTCCTCGGCCTCGAGGGCGAGGGCGACGACGAAGTCGCGCTTCTGGGGGCGCGAGGCCGAGGGCGGGAGGGCGACGGGGGAGACGGAGAAGGGCGCGTTCCCGAACGCGGCGGGGACGCCGGGCTCGAGGGCGCGGCTCTTGTCGGGCGTGGCCTCGTTGCCCCGCGTGAAGAGGTGCGTGGCGACGGCGAGGTCGCCGTCGAAGGCGCGGACGAGGCCGTCGGCCGCCGTGTCGAACTGGCCGGGGACGTGGTCGGTCCGGACCTGGTGGGGCTCGAAGACGGCGCGGAAGCGGTAGTACTCGTCGTGGGTGATGGGGTCGAAGAAGTGGCTGTGGCAGCGGGCGCAGTTCATGGTGGTGCCCATGAACGCCTTCGAGGTGTGCTCGATGGTGGACTGGATCCAGACATTGCGGTTGAACTTGTACCAGTTCCGGGCGAGGAAGCCCGTGGCGCGGAGGGTGTCGGGATCCTCGGGGGCGAGTTCGTCGCCGGCCAGCATCTCGTGGACCATGCGGTCGTAGGGCTTGTCGGCATTGAGCGACTCGACGATCCAGTCGCGCCAGCGCCAGATGTGGGGCTGGCTGTCGCGGACCTCCTTCTGGTAGCCCGCCCAGTCGCTGTAGCGCCAGACGTCCATCCAGTGCCGCCCCCAGCGCTCGCCGTGGCGGGGGTCGGCGAGGAGCCGGTCGACCTCGCGCTCGTAGGCGTCGGGCCGCGGGTCGGCCTCGAAGGCGCGGATCTCCTCGGGGCTGGGGAGGAGGCCGACGAGGTCGAGGTGGAGGCGGCGGAGGAGGACGTGGCGGGGCGCCTCGGGGCGGGGCTTGAGCCCCTTCGCCTCGCGGGCCTGGGCGATGAAGCGGTCGACGGGATTCCGCGCCCAGCCCTCGCCCGCGGCGGGAGGGCTCTTCCGGACGGGCTTCTCGTAGGCCCAGTGCGTGATGGCGGGGTCCTTGGCGGAGGCGTCGTCGGGCCAGACGGCCCCGGCCTCGATCCAGCGCCGGATGAGCTCGATCTTGTCCGCGGCGAGGGCGGGAGCGGCCTGGGGCATCCGCTCGTCCTCGTTCGACGTCACGAGGAGCTCGAGGAGGCGGCTCGACTTCGGGTTGCCCGGAACGAGGACGGCGCCTCCCACGCCGCCGCGGAGGAAGGCCTCGCGGGAGTCGACGCGGAACTGTCCCTTCTTCTTCTGGGGGTTGTGGCACTTGAGGCAGTGGTCGCGGAGGATGGGCTGGATGTCGCGGACGAAGTCGACGGGGGAGGCCGGCCCGGAGGCCTCCTGGGCCGCGCCGGCGCCCAGGGTCACCAGGAGCATGAGCGCGATGCGCCGTGCGTCCACGATGCGCCTCCCGTCCGCCGGTCCGCCGCCCGCTCCGCCCTTCATTCTACGCTACCCCCGGCCCGCCGGGACCGTTTCAGCGGGCCGCGTGGTTTCCCTTGACGGCTCGTCGGCTATTGCGTATAAATCAACGGTGTTGCAACCGTTGCAACTTCGACTACTCTACGCGCGGACGGGCGGCGAGCGCAAGGAAAATCGGATGGAGAACGGGACGCACCGGTCGATGGCGAAGGCCTTCCGCATCCTCGAGCTTCTCGGAGAGGAGTCGCCGCGGGGGCTCGCGGAGATCGCGCGGGAGGCGGGGCTGGGGAAGAGCGGGCTCTGCCGGCTCCTCAAGTCCCTGTCCGCGATCGGCTACGTGGTCCAGGCGGGGGAGCGGGGCGCCTACGCCCTCGGGCCGAAGGTGGTGGCGTTGGCGGAATCCTACCTCGCGAGCGACCGCCTGGCGGCCGTGGCGAGGCCCGTGCTTCGGGACCTCGCGCTCGAGGCGCGGGCGAGCGCGCACGTGGCGGTGCTCGTCGAGGGAAAGGCCCTGGTCGTGGTGAAGGAGCCGAGCCCCGAGCTGATCCAGGTGAACTCCCGGGTGGGCGCGCCCATTCCGCTCCACGCCTCCGCGCTCGGAAAGGTGCTGCTCGCCGGCCTCCCGGAGGCCGAGCGCCGACGGGTCCTCAGGGGTCCGCTCGCGCGTTTCTCGGACACGACGATCACGGAGCGGCGCGGGCTCCGCGCGGCGCTCTTGGAGGTGCGTCGGCGGGGCTTCGCGCTCGAGTCGGGCGAGGAGCACCCGGGGGTGGGCTGCGTCGGGTCGCCGATCCGAGACCTCTCGGGCCGCTGGATCGCGGCGCTCTCGATCTCCGGTCCGCTCCGGGGGACGCCGTTCCGCCTGGACGCGGGGAGGATCAAGCTCGCCCGGGGCGCGGCCGACGAGATCAGCGCCCGCCTGCGAGGATCGCCGGCCCGTACAGCCTGACGAGCGACTTCTTCACGCGGCCGGCCAGGAAGCGGCGCCCGGCGGCGTTCGGGTGGAGGCCGTCGTCGCTCAGCTTCCGGCCCGTGAGCGAGGCGAGAGGCGTGAACGGGCTGAAGAGGACGAGCTGCCGGATCGCGCCGTCGGTGACGAGTTCGAGGTCGTGCTCGCGGCCGAGCTCGCGCTCGAGGGAGCGGAAGGGGTCGTAGACGAAGCCGCGGGGGATCTCGAAGAGCAGGACCTCCGCATCCGCGCCGCGGACTTCGCGGATGATCCGTTCGAGGTTTTCCCGGGTCGCCGCGCGGCCGCGGCCTTCGAGGTAGTCGTGGCCCCCGAGCTCGATCACGACGAGCTGGGGTTTGAGGGCGAGCGCCTCCGGGAGCTTCGCGAGCCCCTCGACGGTGTTGATCCCGCCTTCGGAGAGGTCCACCACCGGGACGGAGACCTGCTTGGCGAGCTCGCGCGGCCAGCCGTGGACCGAGAGGCTGTCGCCGATGACGACAACCGGGCGGTCGCCGGCCAGCGCAAGGGGCTGCGAGCGGCGCGCCTGGCCGTGCCAGGAGACGGCGAAGACGACCCAGGAGGCCAGGAGGGCCGCGGTCGGGTAGGCGAGCATCCCCCTCCGGGCCTCCCGCGGGGGAGGCCGCAGCCTGATCGCCGCCACGATCAGGAGCGCGACGGGGAGAAGCAGGAGATCGAACTGCCAGGGGAATCCCTTGACGAGGAGGATCGCCGCGGCGACGACGAGCGGCAGCCAGGACGGCTTGCCTCGGAAGGCGAGGAGGGCATCGGCCGCGATCCAGAACAGGGCGACCCAGGGGAGGACTGAGGGGAAGGCCAGGAGCGAGGCGGGGACGCCGAAGTAGAAGGGGAGGCGAGCGGCGAGGAGTCCGGGCCAGCGACGAGGGGGGGTGTCCACTACTCCATCATTGTAGCGCCGCCAGCCGGCGGACGCGGTCGAGGACCCGGCGGCGGATGCGGCGGAGCGAGTCGCGCGCGCCCGGGAGGGCGAGGGCGGCGAGAAGTCCCCAGGCCTCGGCCAGCACCTTGTGCCAGCGGTCCATCCAGTGGAGCGCGACGAGGCCCGAGAGGGGCGCCGCGACGGCGGCCGCCACGAGGCCCGGCAGCTCCTCGAGGCGCCAGGCCCCGTACGCCAGGCCGGCCCAATAGGCGGGAAAGATGAAGAGGGCCGGAAGGAGTCCATAGGTGGCGTGGAGGTCCCCCTGCCTCCCGAACGCCCTCACGATCCCCCAGCAGGCCAGGTAGGGGGGAAAGTTGCAGGCCAGGGCCAGAGCTACGATGGGCAGTCCGACCGCGAGGAGGAAGGCGTTCTTGAGCGAGTAGGCGAGCACCCGGCCGAACCGGTAGTCCTGGGCCACCTGGTCGTCGCGGACCTTGAGGAGGTCGAGGGTGTCGCGGTAGCGGCGGAGGTCCACCCGGAGGGCCTCCACCTCCTCCGGACGGCTTTCCCGGAGCCGTCGGTAGGAGTCCAGGATGAATTTCCGGCGGTCGAAGGCGGACTTGAGGTCTCCGGCGCCCGCCTCCTCGAGGACGCCCATCCGGTCCACGAGGTCGGCGAGCCGGAGGATTTCGTCGGTCTCGGCCTGGAGGACCATCTCCGAAAGCCGCCGGCGCATCTCCTGGGTGACGGCGGCGGTGGCTTCGCGGGGCTCGCTCGCGAACCGCTCCCGATAGGGGGCCAGGGGGAGGGGAGGGCCGAACTGGACCAGCGCCTTCCCTCGAAAGCCCCGGCTCCTCTCGAACTGCAGGCTGGCGAGCTGGATCCGCGCCCCTCCCTGGCGGGCCTCCGCCTCCAGGGCGATCCTCGCGGCGCCGTGCCTGAACTCTCCCAGCTGCGGCTCGCTGTGGCTCCTTCCCTCGGGGAAGATCGCCAGGGCCGGGCCCGACGCGAGCCTCCGGGCCGCCTCCTCGTAGAGCCGCTCGTTCTTCTCCTTCGCGTACCCCTCGTCCTGGCTCCGCCAGGCGGGGATGCAGCCCAGGTTCCGGAGGAACCATCCGAGGACCGGGACCCTGAAGAGAGGCGCCTTCGCGATGAAGGCGACGGGACGGTCCGAGGCCGCGATGATGAGGAGGGGGTCGACGAGGCCGTTGTTGTGGTTCCCGGCGATGATGCGGGGTCCGTCCCCCTCCAGGTGCTCGATCCCGTGGACCCGGACCTGGCGGAAGTAGGCGTTCAGGCCCAAGCGGACGAGCCCGCGGACGAAGCCGTAGAGGAGAGGCACCGGATGAAGATGGGGCATGGAGGGGCGGGAATCAAGCATCTCGAAATACATATTTCATGGTCCTTCCTGCGATCCGGTGCTATGCTAGGAAGGAGGTTGGAGGGCCTGTCTTCGATGGCCGATTAGAGGTACATGATCGACATCCTTCTCCAGGCCCTGCTCGCCGGCGCACTCCAGGTTCCTGGGCCTCCCACCGGCCTCGAGGTCGAACGGGCGACCAACCCCGCGTCGGTCGGGGACAACCGACCCGACTTCCGGGCGACGAACCCCGGGCCCGGAGCGGCGACCCGCTACCGGATCCAGGTTTCGACGGTCTCGGACTTCAGCTCGATCACGCACTGGGACGGCCCCGCCGGAGGGACGGCCTTCGCCCCCAGCGTCCCCCAGGGCTCCCAGACTTCCGAGATCCCGTACGGCGCGACGGGCACCGTGATCTCCGCGCTCTCCTGGAACACGCTCTTCCACTGGAGGATCAAGTTCTGGAACTCTTCCGGGGAGGGAGCCTGGAGCACCGAGGCGGCCGCGTTCACCATGGCTTCGCCCTCCGCCAGCGCGTCGGCCAACCTGAACGGCCTCCAGACCGGGGACAGCTGGCGGATGATCGGCGTCCCCGTCGCGAACGGGACCTCCGTGTCCGCCACGGAGCTCCTGGACGACGGGGCCTTCCTGTTCCGCTGGGAGGAGCCCACGCGGCTCTGGATCCAGCTCGGATCGTCGGATTTCCTGGACGGGGCGCGCGGCTATTACCTCTACACGCCCCTGGGAGCCACCGTGGACCTAGCCCAGGGCACGGTAGCCTCCGGGACGCAGACGTTTTCGCTCAGCCGGACCGGCCTCCCGGCCGCCACGGGGCAGGAGGTCGTCGATGGCAGGCCCCGGAACGGCTATCGCGGCTGGAACTTCCTGAGCAACCCCTTCAACGCGCCCATCCTCTGGGACCGGCCGGTGGACGGAGGACACGTCCGCCGCACCCGGGTTTCGGCGAGCCACTCGAAGTGGAACGGGACGCAGTACCTGGTCTACAACGCGCGCCGGCAGCGGGGGGCCGCCGGTCCCCTGATCGAGCCGTTCCAGGGCTTCTTCGTCCAGGCGCTCTCGGGGAGCAACTCGATTTCCATCCTCCAGCCCTCTCCCACATCCGGGGGCCCCCTCTCCGTCGCGCCGAAGCGCGGGGCGGCGGCCCCGGGAGACCCGAACGAGTGGGGCCTCGAGCTCGAGGCGAGATCCGGGTCCGCCCTGGACACCGAAAACGTGGCGGCCGTCGCCTTCGAATCCCTGGACGAGTGGGACGAGAGCGATTCGGAGGAGCCCGGCCCCGGCACGACCACTTGGCTCCTGCTCTCCTTCGAGCACTGGGACTGGATCGACGAGCCCCGGGATTACACCCACGACACCCGGCGGACGCCGGTTGACATCGGGGACGAAGTGGTCTGGAACCTGACCCTGTCCGGGAACACGGGGCTGCCCGCCACGATCACGTGGCCGAACGTCGACCGGCTCGCCACCGCCGAGTGGGTCTTCACCCTCGAGGACCCCGCCGGGCCGTCCTCCGTGGACCTGGCGTCGACGCCCTCCTACGAAACGGGGCCCGTGAACGGATCGTATCCGCTGCTCCTGCGGGCCCGCCGCCTGACCGAGTTCCGCGGCTCCCTCGAGGTTTCACTCTCCCTGCCGGGTCCGCAGCCGGGCGTCGTGGCGCCCGGGACGGCGGGCGTTCGCATGCTCGACCTCGAGCTCGCGGCCCGGTCCGAGCCCGTCCGGGTCGACGGCCTGACCGTGACGCACGTGGGCGCGGGCGACCCCGCCGAGGCCAGCGTGTGGCTCTACCGATCGGGAGCGCCGATCGCGGGCCCGGTCTCCCTGAGCGGCGGAAACGCCGTCTTCGCGGGCCTCGACGCCACGCTGCCCGCGGACGCCCCCGAGATCTGGACGGTGGTCTACGACTTCTCGACGTCCGCCTCAGGGACTTACCAGGCGGGTGTGGCGGCGGCCTCGATCTCCGGCACGGGGGTCTACTCCCTCAAGGCGATGACGCCCGCGTCGGCCGCGATCACGGGTCCGGAGGCGACGGTGTCGGCCCCCGCTTCGGGCGGTGGAGGCGGCGGGGGCTGCGGGTTGACCGGGCTCGAGGGGCTGCTCCTGGCCGGGCTCCTGGCGCGCCGGTTCCGGAGGGGTCTTCCGGGCAGGCCGCCTCTTCCGTCCGCGGCTCCCCTTCGATAGACTTTCTTCCGTGACTCCCATGAAGAAGAAGTGGCTCGCGCTGGCGGAGGCGGCCGCGGCGGGGCTTCTCGCCGCCGCGGCGCTCGGGCTCGTCAACCGCGCCGCCCATTTCCAGGGTTGGGGCTCGTCGGCCCTCTGCGGGGTTCTGGGGATGGGCGCGGCCGTCGCGGCGCTCCTCCTCCTGACCCGAAGGTCCGCCTCCGAACCGCCGGAGGCTGCCCGATGAGCTGGACCATCCTCCTGCAACCCCCGCCTCCGCCGCTTCCCCTCCTCGGCACGACGGGGACGGAGATCCTCCAGTTCGGGCTCCTCGTGGCCGCCGGGGTATGGTTCCTGCGTCGGTCCGGTCTCGACCCACGACGTTTCGTCGCGACGGCGCTCGCGACGGTTTCGCTCTTCTACCTCCTCTGCCCCGAGGACTCGCAGCTCCAGCGTCGGGCGGGCTGGGCCGTCATGAACGGCATGGCCATGCTCCAGGGCGGCCTCATGGGGTTCGGAGGCACCGAGGTCCAGGTCGACGGGGTTTCCCTGGTCGGCTCGGTCCGCTTCACCTACGGCCTGGGATGCATGGGCTTGTCCTACCTGGCCATGGGCGTCCTCTGCGTCCTGGCTTATCCCATGCCCTGGGGTCGACGGGCCATCGGCGCGCTCGTCATGGCGGGTTCGATGATCTGGCTCAACGTGTTCCGCCTCATCGCGCTCTACCATCTCTGGGAGCTCGGGGAGGCGGAGCTCTACCACCTCTTCCACCGGGCGGGCGGCGGCTTCTTCGCCGCGGCGGCCGCGGCGGTCTTCTGCGGACTGCTGGCCGCGCGCCCGCGTGTCGCGACCGCCCCGGTCCCCCGCCCCGCGCCCGAAAGGGCGCCCGAGCTCTCCGGGGCCCGCGCTTAGTGGCCCATTTCCGAAGTTCGTATCGCATGGGAGAAGTTCGAAGCTGGAAGTGGGAAGTCAGAAGGGGCTCCTAACTTCGAACTTCCAACTTCCCACTGCTCGACTAACGATACGGACTTGCGACCGGGAGCGCTTAGTGCCGGATTTCAGAAGTTCGTAGAGCCTTTCTGCATTGCGGCACAGTTCCCGGTTCCCAGTTTCCAGTTTCCAGCAGAGCGCGCGCGTTCGACTTCTGGGAACTGGTAACTGGAAACTGTGCGAGCAATTCCGATACGCACTTGAGACCG
>Ga0187893_10000668_pt1 | contig 87342 bp, 79 predicted proteins | sample MA1701074metaG_FD_139574 | JGI IMG/M metagenome (GOLD analysis project Ga0187893, IMG submission 139574) | White microbial mat communities from a basaltic lava cave in the Kipuka Kanohina Cave System on the Island of Hawaii, USA - MA170107-4 metaG ... | reverse complement strand
GTTGCGGTTTCCACGGCGTCGGCGCCGTGGCTCCATTGAAGCTTCGACCTGGTCGAGGCTAGCGACGTAGGCCTCGAGGTTTCCACGGCGTCGGCGCCGTGGCTCCATTGAAGCAAGAACCACGCAAAGGGGCCTGCGGCTTCCATGAGCCGGTTTCCACGGCGTCGGCGCCGTGGCTCCATTGAAGCAAGTTCGTTCCGCCCAAGCCCCACAAGTTCCCCAGGCGGTTTCCACGGCGTCGGCGCCGTGGCTCCATTGAAGCGGCCCCATCCCACGTTTATAGATTCGCCCACGGGGAGGTTTCCACGGCGTCGGCGCCGTGGCTCCATTGAAGCAGCGCAAGCCGCGCGCCGGCGGCCTTGAGGAGCGGCGGTTTCCACGGCGTCGGCGCCGTGGCTCCATTGAAGCCAGCAGTTCGTCGAAGATCTCGCCAAGAAGGTCCAGTTTCCACGGCGTCGGCGCCGTGGCTCCATTGAAGCCAGTGAATCGTGTAGGTGCCTGCGACGAAATCCGCGGGGTTTCCACGGCGTCGGCGCCGTGGCTCCATTGAAGCTATCGCTGTCGCGATCTCGCCGGAGAGCGACAGGGGGCGTTTCCACGGCGTCGGCGCCGTGGCTCCATTGAAGCTTGCCGGCCTGCGCTCGGGCCAGCGACGGGTAGTGCGGTTTCCACGGCGTCGGCGCCGTGGCTCCATTGAAGCAGCTCACCCGCAAAGGGGAGCAGCCGGGGCTCGTCGTGTTTCCACGGCGTCGGCGCCGTGGCTCCATTGAAGCGGCGAGTCGATCCGACTCCACGACGAGTTCCTTCATCGTTTCCACGGCGTCGGCGCCGTGGCTCCATTGAAGCAAAATGGCCCGCCGCAGCGTCGCCCCATTGCAGGCGCGGTTTCCACGGCGTCGGCGCCGTGGCTCCATTGAAGGAAGACTAGCTCCTCGGCGCGTGGCGTGGTAACCGTGACCCAGCTTGGCCGCTCCCGGTGGAGGAAGGGGTTGAGAAGCCCAGGGGAAAAGGTCTCGGGAATTGGCCCGCTAAGCGGGAGAAAGGCTATGGGCCGGACGGGCGGATCGACGGCTGGTTGCCCGCTCTCGGCCGGCGGCGTACAGAGACCTCACTCGGTAGGAGCCGGGGGCGCAAGTGCCTGACCCAGACCGGTCGCCGGAAGAGCCACAACCGAGGCCGGCGGTGCGCCGGCTGGAGGCGATGGCCCGGCCTGGCGGGGCGTCGAGGCGCCAGGGGGCCGGGGCGTGGGAGGCGATCGGCCGATGGGAGTGCGAAAAAAGCGAAAAAAGCGAAAGAAGCGAAAAAAGGGTCGGGAGGGCCGCCACGTCAGGGCTCTCAAGGTGATCCCGGGGGGCTTCTTTCGCTTTCTTCGCTTCTTTCGCAGGATCGGCGGAGCGACCGCCGGGCCCCAGTGGAGGGTCCGGCCGGAGTGGAGAGCATCGAACGCTACGACGACTGGCGGGCAGCGGTGGCCGGGCCGAACAGTCTCCAGTCGGGAACAGCCCAGACGCCGGGGTCGAGCTGTTCCACCTCACGACCACGGGTGACAACGAGCCCGAGTCGCCAGGCGTCGTGGGATACGCCGCGGAGGGGGACGGCGTTGAGCATCTCGCTGAGCGGGCGGGCGTCGGTGCGATTGGCACGCTGACCAGCCTTGACCTCGATAGCCAGCATGCGGTCAGGAGCGTGGAGAACGAAGTCGACCTCCCGCCCCGCGTGGGTACGGAAGAAGTGAAGCGATGGAGGATCCGGTTGCCACGACGACCAGCGGAGGATCTCGTCGAGAATGGCGGTTTCGAACATGGCGCCGTTCCCGGTTCCGGCCTGCTCGGCCAGGAGGCGGGCCAGGGCAGGATCAGTCCAGTAGAGCTTGGGGCTCTTGACGAGGCGGGCGGTCGCAGTTGGCAGGAGCGGCCGGAGCAGGCTGACCTGGTACGAGATCTCAAGGAACCGCACGTACCGCTTGACAGTGTTGACGGCCACCCCCAATTCGCGCGCCACCTCCGAATAGGAGAGGAGCCCGGCGGTCCGCGCGGCCAGGAGGTTCTGCGCCAGCGCGAACTGGTCGAGGTCCGCCACTCGCCCTAGGTCTGCGAGATCGCGTTCCAGGTACGTGCGGCGGAAGTCGCGCAGCCACGCTCGCCTGCCGTCGGGAGGCATCGGCTCGAGCCCGGGATAGCCTCCCCACAGAAAGTGATCCTCGGCTCGCCCACGCCAGAGACGGGCCTCATCAACGGACGGTGGTTCGTTGACCATTTTGCGGATGGCCGATTCACCCGTTTGCCAGATCCCGTCGAGCCCGGACAGGGGCGCTCGGTCGCCGTCGACGCGCTCGACCAGCCCCAACGGCCACATCTCGAGAAGCGCGGCCCGCCCGGCTAGAGTTTCTCGAACCTGTCGGAGCAAGAGGATTTGCGCGGAGCCGAGGAGCAGGAACCGTCGTCCGTCGCCGCCACGGTCGGCAAGCAGCTTCACTGCGTCCAGGAGGCTCGGTTGTTTTTGAACCTCATCCAGAATGACCAGCCGTGAGCCATGATCCAGCCTGCGAACGGGGTCGGCGGCTAGGCGCAGACGCTCGTCCGGATCGTCGAGGGAGAAGTAGACGGACGGCTGCGCGCCATGGGCTGGCAGCAGATCACGGACGAGTGTTGTCTTACCCGTCTGGCGGGCCCCGGTCAGCACCGTGATCGGCCGGCTCGCCAGCCGGGCTCGTAATTGATCCAGGAGACGGCGTGGATGGAGTGGCATTCGAGGCTATTGTCAATGACACTGCAAAATATCGAGCCATATTTGCAGCGATCATGCAAGCATGGCACTAGGCGGCGGGACTCCTTGGCGTCGGCGGGCAAGTTTCAGAGCGACCCCCGGTGGAGCCGTCCTTCCTAACTGGAACGGCGCAGACCTACTTCGAGCCCCGCAGCCTCGGGTCCAGCACGTCGCGCAGGGCGTCGCCGAGCATGTTGAAGCCGAACACGGCCAGGGAGATGGCCACCCCAGGCCACACGGCCATCCAGGGGGCTCGGAACATGTAGGTGCGGCCGGAGCCTGAGAGCATCGAGCCCCACGAGGGATACGGGGGCGGCACCCCGAAGCCGAGGAAGGACAGCGCCGATTCGGCCAGGATGGCGGCCCCCAGGCCGATGGTGGCCAGGATGATGATGGTGGCCACCACGTTGGGAAGAATGTGGCGCACGATGATGCGCGTGTGGCCACAGCCCATGGCCCGCGCCGCCTCCACGAAGGAATGCTGGGCCACCGAGATGGTCGTGCCCCGGATGACCCGCGAATTGGTGGCGGTGATGATCAGCGAGAGCGAGAGAACCACGTTGAGCAGACCCGGCCCCAGGACAGCCATGACCGACAGGACGATGATCAAGTACGGAAACGAGAGCCAAGCGTCCACGACCCGCTGGACAACCAGATCGTACGCGCCTCCGAAGTAGCCGCTGGATATACCGAGCGCGGTGGCCATCAGCGTGGCCAGGCCGATGGTCAGGAATCCGACGGTGACGGACACCCGAGCGCCGTACACGATGCGGCTCCACATGTCGCGGCTGAGATTGTCCGTGCCGAGCCAGTGAGTGGCGCTGGGTGACTTCATGCGGGCGCCGCGGACCGTTTCATCGTAGCCGTAGGGCGCGATTCGCTCGGCGAAGACGGCCATGACCAGCATGGCCACTACCAGGAGCCCCCCGATGGCCCCCAGCGGCTTGCGCCGTACGAATCGAAGGAGCCCCACCAGGGCTCGCCCGATTCGAGGGGAGGCCCCGGCGGTACTCGGACCAGTCGTCTCGAAGGCAGGCGGCGCTTGCGCCACCCCCGCCGGAGCGCCGGCGAGCCTAGTAGCGGATTCGCGGATCGAGGACGGCATAGAGGGCATCGACGGTGAGGTTGACCAGGATGACGGCGGAGACCACGACCAGGTTCACGCCCTGAATGACGGGGTAGTCCCGCTGGTTGATGGCGTCAAACAGGAAGCGGCTCATGCCGGGTAGCCCGAAGATCGTCTCGATGATGACCGTGCCGCCGATGATCTGGGGCAGCTGGGTGCCCAGGAGCGTCACCACCGGGATGATGGCATTGCGCAGGCTGTGCTTGGCCACGATGATGCCCTCGCCCAGGCCCTTGGCCCACGCGGTGCGCACGTAGTCCTGACGCAGTACCTCGAGCAGCATGCCTCGCGTCAGCCGCATGAGGGCAGCCGCCGAGGCGATGCCGAGGATGAGGGCGGGAAGCAGAAGCTGGGCGATGTGCCCCCACGGATCCGCAGCGAACTCGGTGAACCCGGTGAGGGGGCGCCACCCCCACCAGATGGCGGGCAGCACGATGAGCAGGGTCGCCAGCCAGAAGCCCGGGACGGACAGCCCGAGGATGGCCGCGCTCCGAGCCACATAGTCGCGCACGGTGTCCTGGCGCGTGGCGGAGAGAATGCCCACCGGAATGGCGATGAGCAAGGCGATCACGATGGCCAGGAAAGCGAGCTCGAGGGTGATGGGAAATCGGCGACCGATTTCCTCGATGACCGGCCGCTTGGTCCACAGCGACTCGCCGAGGTTCCCGCGTAGGGCGCGGCCCGCCCACTCGAAGTACTGGATGTACAGCGGACGACTCAGCCCGAGCTTCTCGCGCAGCTCCTCGATGTCCTTGGCGTAGGCTTTTTCCTCGAGCATGAGCTGCACCACGTCGCCCGGAATGAGGCGCGGCAAGGTGAACACGATGAGAGAGGCGATGAGGAGCGAGGGGATGGCGATGAACAGCCGCTTGACGAGATAGCGTCGCAACATGGCCGGATTACCCCGGGCGGGAGGGACGGGACGTTGCCCGTTCCCTCCCTACCCGTACCGCGAGGCCGCCCGGCGATGGGGCCACGAACGTCAGCGGTCGAGCCAGGCGGCCGTGAGGCGGCCGCCGTAGTCGTAGCCCAAATTGGGCCCGTAGTTCTTGACGGCGCCGTCCCACACGGCGACGTAGACGGCCGACGGCATCTGCACGTAGTACTGCTGCTTGGCCAGGTGACGCTGGATGTCGTAGATGACGTCGCGGCGCTTGGCCGGATCGAACGTGCGTCGCTGGCGCACGAGCATGTCGGCCGCCACCGGGTCGTTGATGTGGCTCTGGTTCTTGAGCTCCCCCGGGTAGTACTGGCCGAACAGGAAGTTGTCGGGTTCGAGGAAGGGCGTCTGCGGTCCGTAGGTCAGTGAATCGAACTTGCCGTAGAAGCAAGTCGAGATGTAGGCACCGTACTCCTTGGTGTCGACCTTGGTGTCGATCCCCACATCCTTCAGGTTCTTGACGGTGATCTGCATGAGATCCATGAGGACCGATGATCCGTAGCCGTGGAAGCACATGCTGGCCGGAAAGCCGTTCGGATAGCCCGCGGCGGCCAACAGCCGCTTGGCCTCGGCCTTGTCGTACTTGTAGTACTTGGCTCCCTCCCCCAGCTGGGCCATGGGAACCGACCATTCCTTGAGGGCGGCCGGCACCGGCGGGTTGTAGACGCCCACTCCTTCAAAAACCGAATCGATCATGCCCTGACGGTCGATGGCGAGCGACAGGGCATGGCGGACTCGCGGGTCGTTGAAGGGCGGCTTGTCCGTGCGCATGGAGATGTGGGTCATTACGTTGGCGGGAAACTCGGCCGTGCGAAGGTTTGGCCGCCGCTGCTTAAGCGTGTCCTTGATCTGGACCCAGTCGGTCCGGTTGATGGAGCCCGGGAACTCCCAGCCGAGGTCGTACTTGCCAGCCAGGAAGGCGGACATCCGCGAGGCATTGTCCTCGTCGACAAACATCTCCACCCGATCGATGTAGGGCAGCCCCGCCACGAAGTAGGTCGGGTTGCGCACGAAGGTGAGGCCGACGTTCGGCTTGTAGGTGTCCAGCATCCACGGTCCGGTGCCCACCACCGACTCGGGCTTCTTGAGATCGCCGAACTTCTCCACGCACTCTCGGGCGACGATGGCGACGGCCATTGGATTGGCCAGCACGTCGAGGAACCAGGCGAAGGGTTCCTTCAGGGTGAAGCGCACGGTATGGCGATCGACGGCCTCCACCTTGTCGACGTCCTTCAGCATGTAGGCGTTGGCGTTGCCCTTCACCGTGAGGAAGCGATTCACCGTGTAGACCACGTCGTCGGCGGTGAGCTCGCGGCCGTTGACGGGGGGCTTGTTCTGCCACCGCACCCCGGGCCTCAGCTTGAAGACGTAGGTCGTCTCGTTCGGCTGGCTCCACGACTCGGCCAGGTCTCCCTCGATCGGGAAGGTGCCGGGCGGAACGGCTGGCCCCGCCTTGTGTTTGAGCAGTCGGCTATGGGTGAAGGTGTAGGGGATATGCGTCTTGAAGGCAATGGTCAGCATGGGGTCGAAGTGGGCAGGGTCCCACGTCCGGAGGGCGAGGGTGCCGCCACGCTTCGGTGTTTGGCCGAAGGCCATCTGGGGGGAGAGCGAGGCCGCGGTGAGGGCGGCCCCGCCAAGGGTCAGGAGATTACGGCGAGTTAGCGTCATTGCGGGTCCTCCTTTGGAACCTCCTCGTCAATGAGGGCACAGTCCTAACTGCCCGGGTCCGGCCGAAGTTGCCGGATGATACCGTGGCCCACTAGTCCGACCAAACGGATTCACCGCCGGGATGACGCAGAGCGTAACCGAGAACTGAGATCAGTCCGGACCTTCGACGGCTCCAGCCTCGTTGTGTTAAGGTGCCGGGCAGCCGGGAGGAGAACCATGACGAGTGTGTCACGCCGACGGTTCCTGAACGTGTCGGGAGCCGCGCTTGGATGGGCAACTCTGGCAGGCGTGGGCTGCGCGTCCTCGATGCGGGGCGACTTTGCGCCCAAGACGGGCAAGCGGGTGGTCGTGGTCGGCGGTGGATGGGGCGGGGCCACCGCGTCGAAGTACGTGCGCCTGGCCGATCCTTCGACCGAGGTGATCCTGCTCGAGCCCAACAAGCAGTTCATCTCGTGCCCGATGAGCAATCTGGTGCTGAGCGGGGTGCGCACGCTCGAGAGCCTGACCATCTCGTACGACGGGCTGCGGCGCCACGGCGTGAAGATCATTCACGAGCGGGTCTCCGGCCTTGATCTGGCCACACGGCGGGTGCGGGTGGGGGAGGGTTATCTCGAGTACGACCGGCTCATTCTCTCGCCGGGCATCGACTTCCAGTGGGACCAGATCCAGGGGCTGCCGGAGGCGAAGGACACCATCCTGAACGCCTGGACGGCCGGCGCCCAAACTGTTGCCTTGGCCTCGCAGATCCAAGCGATGACCGACGGCGGCGTCTTCGTGATGACGGTTCCACCGGCCGCTTACCGATGCCCGCCGGGGCCCTACGAGCGGGCCTGCCAGGTAGCCTGGTATCTAAAGACCCGCAAGCCGAAGTCCAAGATCATCGTCCTCGACGCCAATCCCAACATCGTCTCCAAGGCGGGCCTTTTCCGGGAGGCCTGGAAGGCATACCCCAATCTCGACTACCGGGCCTCCAGCAAGGTCGTCAAGGTCGACGTGAGCACGCGCACGGTGAGCACGGAGATCGGCGATACCGTGAAGTACGACGTGTTGAACCTGATTCCGCCCCAGCGGGCGGCCGCGATCGCGGTGGAGGCGGATCTGGTGGGCGCCGACCGGCGCTGGTGCGAGGTCGACCACATCACCTACGAATCGGTGAAGGCCAAGAACGTTCACGTCATCGGGGATTCCACCATCGGCATCCCGGTCCCGAAGTCGGGCACGGTCGCCAACGCGATGGGGAAGATCTGCGCCAACGCCGTGGTCAGCCTGGTCAACGGCCGGCCGGTCACCCCGATGCCTCCCATCAACACCTGCTACAGCTGGGTGAACGACCGGGAAGCGATGGCCGTGATCAACTCCTACCGGATCGAGAATAACAAGGTCGTCCAGATCGAGCAGAAGCTGACACCGGGCCAGTCGGTGGCATTCGGAGACAACGCGCTCAGCTGGGCGCAGAGCATCTGGGCGGACGTCCTTGGCTAGCGACGCCGGCCTTGGCTAACGAAGCCGGCCTGATGAGGACGGGGACTATGGGAACGATGCGGGGTAGGCTGATCGTGCTCCTGGCGTTCGTGGGCAGCCTCACCATGGCGGGCGCGGTGACGGCGGGGCCGCTGGATCCGCCCGGATACCAGAAGGCGTTCTCCTGCAGCGCATGCCATGGCTTTGCGGGCAATAGCCAGACCGCCACCACACCGATCCTGGCGGGTATGGCCCCGTGGTATTTCAAGAAGACCATCGAGGACTACGCGAGCGGCAAGCGACCGGCGGCGGAGATGGAGCCGTTCGCGAAGATGGTCACCATCCTGAGCGTGGACGAGGTGGCGGCCTACTTCGCGGCACAACCCAGGCAGCCGACCCCCATCAAACTGGACCCCGCCGCGGTGGAGCGTGGCCGGGTGGCCTCCGCCCCGTGTGTGGTTTGTCACGGGCCGAACGGCAAGGGCGACGCCAACCGCGGAATCCCCGATATCACCGGTCAGCCCCCAGGGTATCTCCAGCTTCAGATGCTGAAGTTCAAGGCCGACACGCGCAGTCCGAACGATCCGGCCCTCAAGGCGCTGAAGACGCTGATGGCAACCATTCCCGAGACCTCGTTCGGCGACTTGGCCGCGTACTATTCGAGCTTACGCTAGCCCGCGTCCCGGTGGCCGTTCGGGCGGACGCAGAACGAGTGGCTTCCCCCAGCGGCCTACGTGATGTCCCCCGAGAGCATCGCCTGGTGGGTGTGGCCCTTCGTCCTCTTCGTGGTCACCTTTGCGCTCGGCATTGTGGCGGTGGTCGGTGGTCTGGGCGGTGGCACCATTTTCGTGCCCATCGTGGCGGGCTTCTTCCCGTTTCATCTCGATTTTGTCCGCGCGGCCGGTCTCTTGGTCGCGTTGTCGGGCGCACTGGCGGCCGGTCCCCACCTGCTCCGCATGAACCTTGCCGACCTGCGCTTGGCCCTCCCGATCGCACTGGTCACTTCCGCCTCCGCCATCGTGGGAGCGCGCGTGGGTCTCGCCCTGCCGACCGCCCCGTTGCACATCGCGCTGGGAGTGATCATCTTCGGTCTTCTCGCTGTGCTCATCATGGCCCCGGCCCCCACCACGGCCGAGGCCGTGCCCGCGGACGCTCTCTCGCGTCGGCTGGGTATCGAAGGTGTGTACTACGAGGCGACCTTGCAGCGACTCGTCGAGTGGCGCGTGCAGCGTACATGGTCGGGCCTTGTTCTCTTCGTCTTCATCGGCGTCATGGCGGGGATGTTCGGCATTGGGGCGGGCTGGGCCAACGTGCCCGTTCTGAACCTTGTCATGGGGGTCCCGCTCAAGGTTGCGGCGGGCACCAGCGTCCTCTTGCTCTCGGTCACCGACACCGCGGCCGCGTGGGTCTATCTGCTGGAGGGAGCGGTTCTCCCCCTGATCGTGGTCCCATCGGTGCTGGGGATCATGCTCGGAGCTCGGGTCGGGGTCCGGCTCCTCGACACGGCCAAACCCGGAACGGTGCGCGGTGTCCTCGTCGTCGTCCTGTGCCTCTCCGGCGTTCGCTCGCTTCTGAAGGGGCTGGCGGTGTGGCCCTGAGACCTGACGGCCAGCTGCCCCCGTCCGCCGAAGCGCTCCTGTTCGCGCGTACCTTGCAGGTGGGAACGCGGCTGAGCCTGGTGGTTCTCATGGTGGCCTTTGCCGGGTACGTGACCGGAGTGGTGACGCCTTTGGTGCCTATCGAAGAGCTGCCGAGCGTCTGGGGATTGCGGGCGGTGGACTACGCGGCACGGGTCAGCCTGCCTCGAGGCTGGGGCTGGCTCGGCCTGCTCCGCTACGCCGATCTGCAACCATTGCTGGGTGTCGTGATGCTGGCGGGTCTCACCGTCGTGGCCTATCTCTCGATCTTGCCGGTGTTCATCCGCCGCCGTGACCGTTTCTACGCGCTGCTCAGCGTGGTCCAGGTGGCTGTTCTGCTCCTGGCCGCCAGCGGTCTCATCTCTGGCCACTGAGAAGGGTGGGGTCGGCATTGCCGCCCCGGGATGGTGGGCGTATGCTCTGCGCACGATCGCGCGAAGCCTGAAGGAGGGAGCCGGATGCGTCGCGTACGATCGGCGGTGCTCGGGGCTCTCGCGCTCACGCTCACGGCTGGCAGTCTCGTCCACGCGCAAAGACCGCTTCCTCTCCCTGCGGTCACCGTTACCCTCACCGTGGACATCACGGATGCCGACGGCTGGCTCCCCCTTCACCAAGAAGTGCTCGGCACCGTGCCGGGCTCGTGGAAGTCCCTCGTCGTGTCGGTTCCAGCGCGTGAAGGCGCTGCGAGGTCAATCATGCTGACCGAACCCAAGTTCTGGATCACGGTCGGCAGCGTCCGTGGGTTCAAGCTCGTGAATGTCTACATCAGGGCCAAGGCGGCCGGCCCCGAGGCGCTGCAGTCGCTGCCCGGGTTCGTTCGTGTCTTGGCCGAGGCTGGGGGAGGCCCGCTCCCCGGTCTCCGCCTCGAATATGGTCTGGCCACGGTCATCGGAGACCTCGTCGAGCTGAAGATCGAGGACCGCTAGTCCCGCCGCCCCGGGGCATTGGCCGGGGTCTGCCGCTCTTGTCAGCGTCTTGTCCCCTGTCAGCCGCTTCTTGACTGAATCTTGACGGTGTCCGGTGCCATCCTCGCGGTCGTGGTCATCACGTTCGGACGTGCGAGCGGGGGCCGGCATGTCGAATGAGCACGAAGACAGCAGGAGAGGGCAATGAACGACCTGCTTTATGTGGGTCTCGTACTCGGATTCTTTGCGCTGTCCTGGGCATTCATCAGGCTGTGTGACCGGTTGTAGGAGGCCTCTATGCCAATGCTCTATGTGGTCGGTGCGATCGTCTCACTCGGCCTTCTGGTCTATCTCGTTCTGGCTCTGCTGAAACCGGAGCTGTTCTCATGACGGCCAACGGATACCTCCAGCTCGCGTTCTACATCGTCGTCCTCTTGGTCCTTGCCAAGCCGCTCGGAGCCTACATGGCGCGGGTCTACGAGGGCCGGCGCCTGGCCCTCGAGCGTGTCTTCGGTTGGCTCGAACGGCTCATCTACCGGGTCTGCGGGGTGGCCCCCGAGGTCGAGATGGGCTGGAAGGACTACGCGATCGCGATGATGCTCTTCAATCTGGCCGGGCTCCTCGTCGTCTACCTGCTTCAGCGATTGCAGGGAGTGCTCCCTTTGAACCCCCAGGCCTTCGGCGCCGTCTCGGTGGACTCGTCCTTCAATACCGCCGTGAGCTTCGCCACCAACACGAACTGGCAGGGTTACGGCGGCGAGACGACCATGAGCTACCTCACCCAGATGCTGGGTCTGACGGTCCAGAACTTCGTTTCGGCCGCCGCCGGCATGGCGACCTTGGTCGCGCTGATCCGTGGGCTGTCCCGTCGCTCTGCCCAGACGATCGGCAACTTCTGGGTGGATCTCACACGCACGACCCTCTACATCCTGCTGCCCCTGTCCTTCGTCGGCGCCCTCGTCCTCGTCTCGCAAGGGGTGGTGCAGAACTTCAGGGCGTACGAGAGAGCGGCCGTCCTTCAGCCCGTCGAGTACGACGAGCCGGTCATCGATGATCAGGGCAAGCCGGTCCTTGACGAGAAGGGCCAGCCCAAGACGAAGAAGACCAAGCTGGCTGAGCAGGTCATCGCGGTGGGGCCGGCTGCCTCGCAGATCATGATCAAGCAGCTCGGCACCAACGGCGGCGGCTTCTTCAACGTCAACTCGGCGCACCCCTTCGAGAACGCCACGCCGCTCTCGAATTTCATCGAGCTGCTGTCGATCCTGGTGATCTCGGGGGCGCTCTGCTACACCTTCGGAGTCATGGTCAGGGACACCCGACAGGGATGGGTGATCCTGGCGGCCATGACGGCCATCTTCGTGGTGCTCCTCGCCGTCTGCGTCACCGCCGAGCAGCGGGGTCACACCCTCGCCCACCTCGGTGTCGACCATGCCGCCAGCGACCTGCAGGCGGGCGGCAACATGGAGGGCAAGGAGGCCCGCTTCGGCATCGCCAACTCGGCGCTGTGGGCCACGGCGACCACCGCCGCCTCCAACGGCTCGGTGAACTCGATGCACGACTCCTACACGCCCATCGGCGGCCTGGTCCCGATGTGGCTGATGCAGCTGGGCGAGGTGGTCTTCGGGGGCGTGGGCTCCGGGCTCTACGGAATGATCGTGTTCGCCATCATCGCGGTCTTCGTGGCGGGTCTGATGGTGGGCCGCACCCCCGAGTACCTGGGCAAGAAGATCGAGGCCTACGAGATGAAGATGGCCTCGCTCGTCATCCTGATTCCGCCGGCGATCGTGCTGATCGGGGCAGCCGTCGGGGTGGTCGCGCCGGGGGGCAAGGCGACGATCTTCAACCCGGGGGCCCACGGCTTCAGCGAGGTGCTCTACGCGTTCTCGTCAGCGGGCAACAACAACGGCAGCGCCTTTGCCGGGCTCGGCGCCAACACGCCCTTCTACAACACGGCGCTCGGCTTCGCGATGCTGTTCGCGCGGTACTGGCTGGCCATTCCCACCCTCGCCATCGCGGGGTCCCTGGCTCAGAAGAAGGTCGTGCCGGCTGGCGCCGGCACCTTGCCGACGCACACGCCACTCTTTGCCACCCTGCTGGTCGGGGTGGTCGTGCTGGTCGGAGCGCTGACGTTCATCCCGGCGCTGGCGCTGGGGCCGATCGTGGAGCACCTGACCATGGTCGGAGCCAAGTGAGGTCGACCCTTATGATTGACAGCAAGAAGCGTCCCCTGTTCGATCGCGCGATCCTGTGGCAGGCCGCGCTCGACTCATTCGGCAAACTGACGCCGCAACGCCAGGTCCGGAATCCCGTGATGTTCGTGGTGTACGTCGGGTCGATCCTGACCACGCTGCTGTGGTTCCAGGCGCTCGTCGGCCGCGGCGAGGCTCCGGCCGGCTTCATCTTCGCGGTGTCGATCTGGCTCTGGTTCACCGTGCTCTTCGCGAACTTTGCCGAGGCGATGGCGGAAGGGCGGGGGAAGGCGCAGGCGGAGTCACTGCGCAAGGCGCGCCGGGAGGTGCAGGCCAAGCGTCTGGCCAGTGCCCATCGCGGCGCCCCGGTCACGATGGCTCCCGCAACGTCTCTGCGCAAGGGGGACGTCTTCCTGGTGGAGGCCGGCGATGTCATCCCGGCCGATGGGGAGATCCTGGAAGGAGTCGCCTCGGTCAACGAGAGCGCGATCACGGGTGAGAGCGCGCCGGTGATCCGGGAAGCGGGCGGTGACCGCAGTTCGGTCACCGGTGGCACCCTCGTGCTGTCCGACTGGCTGATCGTGCGAGTGATCGCGAACCCCGGTGAGGCGTTTCTCGATCGCATGATCGCGCTGGTGGAGGGGGCCAAGCGCCAGAAGACACCGAACGAGATCGCGCTCGACATTCTGCTGGCGGGCCTGACCATCATATTCCTGCTGGCCACTGCCACTCTTCTTCCGTACTCGATCTACAGCGTCCAGACGGCTGGACAGGGAACTCCGGTGACGGTCACGGTGCTGGTCGCCCTGCTCGTGTGCCTGATCCCGACGACCATCGGGGCGTTGTTGTCCGCCCTCGGCATCGCGGGGATGGATCGCATGATCCAGGCCAACGTCATCGCCACCTCGGGTCGCGCCGTGGAAGCGGCCGGTGACGTGGACGTTCTCCTCCTCGACAAGACGGGCACCATCACGCTCGGCAACCGACAGGCCACCGCGTTTCTCCCGGCCCAGGGGGTCACCGAGCAAACCCTGGCCGACGCCGCCCAGCTCGCCTCACTGTCGGACGAGACGCCGGAAGGGCGTTCCATCGTCGTCCTCGCCAAGGAGAAGTACGGCATCCGCGAACGCGACGTCGAGAGGCTCGGGGCCAGATTCATCGCGTTCACGGCCCAGACGCGCATGAGCGGGGTGGATCTCAACGGGCACCAGATCCGCAAGGGCGCGCCGGACGCCATCGAGGCGCACGTCACCCGGCTGGGGGGCGAGTACTCGGTCACCGTCCGCGCGCTGGTGGAGAGCATTGCCAAAGGTGGAGCGACACCCCTGGCGGTGGCGGATGGGGCGAAGATCCTTGGCGTCATCCAGTTGAAGGACATCGTCAAGGGCGGGATCAGCGAACGGTTCGCCGAGCTTCGCCGCATGGGCATCAAGACCGTCATGATCACCGGCGACAACCCGCTCACGGCAGCGGCCATCGCCGCCGAGGCCGGGGTGGACGACTTCCTCGCGGAGGCCACGCCGGAAGCCAAGCTGAAGCTGATCCGCGATCTACAAGCCGAGGGCCGCCTGGTCGCCATGACGGGCGACGGTACCAACGACGCGCCGGCGCTGGCCCAGGCCGACGTGGCGGTGGCCATGAACAGCGGGACCCAGGCGGCGAAAGAGGCCGGCAACATGGTCGACCTCGATTCGAATCCCACCAAGTTGCTGGAGGTGGTCGAGACGGGCAAGCAGATGCTGATGACGCGCGGGGCGCTCACGACCTTCAGCATCGCCAACGATGTGGCCAAGTACTTCGCCATCATTCCGGCGGCTTTTGCCACGACCTATCCGGCTCTGGCCGCGCTCAACATCATGCGCCTTGCCACTCACAGGAGCGCCATCCTGTCGGCGGTGATCTTCAACGCGCTGATCATCGTCGCGCTCATCCCGCTCGCGTTGCGCGGTGTCCGCTACCGGTCCATCGGGGCCAGCGCGCTCCTGCGTCGCCACCTGTGGATCTACGGCGTGGGAGGCATCATCATCCCGTTCTTCGGGATCAAGGCGATCGACATGCTGCTGGTCGCTCTCGGACTGGTCTGAGAAAGGAGTCGTGACATGCTGGCCTATCTGCGACCGGCCATTCTCATGACCCTCGTGCTGACCGTGCTCACGGGGCTCATCTATCCGCTGGTCGTCACCGGAGTCGCCCAAATCCTCTTCCCGAGGCAGGCGAACGGCAGCCTGATCATCAAGGATGGCAAGGTAGTCGGATCCTCGCTCATCGGGCAGCCCTTCGATGACCCTCGGTACTTCTGGGGTCGCCCGTCGGCCACCTCGCCCTTTCCGTACAATGCGGCGGCCTCCTCCGGCTCGAATCTGGGGCCGACCAACCCCGCCCTGGCCGACCTCGTGAGAGCGCGCGTGGAGGCGCTGCGGGCGGCGGATCCCGGCAACACCGCTCCGGTCCCGGTCGATCTCGTGACGGCGTCCGGGAGCGGGCTCGATCCGCACATCAGTCCTGCAGGTGCCCTGTACCAGGTCCGGCGGGTGGCCAAGGCTCGTGGGCTCAGCGAAGAAGCCGTGCGGGCGCTGGTGGAGCGACACATCGAAGGCCGCCAGCTCGGCTTTCTCGGCGAGCCGCGCGTCAACGTGCTTGCCCTGAATCACGCCCTCGACGCGCGATGACTCGACGATCCACTACAAGGCACGCAGGAAGGCCAGCAGATCTCCCTTTTCCTGGGCTGAGAGGCGGGTGGCGAGGATCAGGCTGGGTCTCTCGGAGCGGCGATCCTCGGTCTGGTTGAACTGCTGCTGGGGGAAGGGAGTGACCAGCAAGCGGAGCCCTTCGAGCTGCTTGGGGTTCAGGAGTCCGTTGAACAGCTCGTAGTAGTCGTCGATGGTCACCAGTGGGGTAGCGGATAGAATCCCTTGGGGAACACGTTCTTCTCCCGGATCTGGTCAGAACTCATGGTGGGCAAGGCGTCCCAGGTCACCCCGGCTCGACTCTTGCGGTGTTTCATGCGCCCTCCTCCAACCCTCTGCGCTCTGGGTGTGATCTGGTGGTCGACCCCCTGGTTCCAGGGTACCCCAGGCGCCGCCGCGCGGAGGGCAGCTCAGCCGCCCCGGAGCATGGCGGCGTAGAATAGAGGCCGCTGAGCGGAGGCCTCCGTCATGAGCGAGAAGCGGCCCGACCCCGACGCGCTGCTGGCGCACGTCAAAGAGCAGGAAGCGCGCGCGGCCCGGGGCAAGCTCAAACTCTTTTTCGGGGCGGCAGCCGGTGTCGGGAAAACGTATGCCATGCTCGAGGCGGCCCGCGAGCGGCAGGCGGAGGGGATCGACGTCGTAGTCGGGTACGTCGAAACCCACGGTCGCGCTGAGACGGAGGCGCTTCTCCAGGGGCTGGAGGTGCTTCCCGCCCGGCTCGTCGAGTACCGGGGCGCTACCTTGCGGGACTTTGACCTTGATGCCGCCCTGGCCCGCCGCCCCGCCATCATCGCCGTCGACGAACTCGCTCACACCAATGCCGTGGGTTCTCGCCATACCAAGCGCTGGCAGGATGTCCTCGAGCTGCTCGGAGCCGGCATCGATGTCTACACGACCCTCAACGTGCAGCACCTCGAAAGCCTCAATGACATCGTGGCCAAGATCACGGGGGTGGTCGTGCGGGAGACGGTTCCCGATTCGGTGCTCGACGAGGCGGATGAGGTCGAGCTGATCGACCTGCCCCCCGACGACCTCCTGGAGCGGCTCCGGGAGGGGAAGGTCTATGTGCCGGAGCAGGCCCAGGAGGCCATTCACCACTTCTTCCGCAAGGGGAACCTGATCGCCTTGCGGGAGCTGGCGCTCCGGCGGACCGCCGAGCGCGTGGACGCGCAAATGCGTGTCTACATGCGCGACCACGCCATCGATCAGATCTGGCCGGCCGGCGAGAGGTTGCTCGTCTGCATCGGTCCGAGCCGCCACTCCGTACGGCTGGTGCGGGCGGCCAAGCGCATGGCCGATCGGCTGGAAGGTGAGTGGATCGTCGCCTACGTGGAGACTCCGGCCCACACACGGCTCCCACCGGAAACGCGCGAGCGAGTGGTCAACACGATGCGGCTCGCCGAGCAGCTGGGGGCGCGCACGGTCACCCTGAGCGGCGAGCGCATGAGCGACGAGATCCTCGCCTTCGCCCGCGAGCGGAACATCACCAAGATCATCGTGGGGAAACCCAGCCGCCGGCTGTGGAGACGTATCGTGTTCGGCTCGATCGTGGACGCCCTCGTGGAGGGCAGTGGCGAAGCAGACGTCTACGTCATCAGTGGCGAGGCGGAGAGCCCGCCGCTGGCGGTGCCCCGCCCCCGGCGGCCTCGGGCCACGGACTGGTGGGGCTATGCTCAGGCGATCGGGGTGGTTGCCGCCGCCACCGGCGTGGCCTGGCTCATGTTCCCCTTTTTCCAGCCGGCCAACCTCATCATGACGTACCTGCTCGCTGTCATTGTGGTGGCCACCCGTCAGGGCCGCGGCCCCTCGATCCTCGCTTCGGTGCTGAGCGTGGGGGCCTTCGACTTCTTCTTCGTCCCCCCCTACCTCACGTTTGCCGTCTCCGACGTCGAGTACCTCATCACCTTTGCCGTCATGCTGCTCGTCGGCCTCGTCGTCAGCGGTCTCACCGTGCGCATCCGGACCCAGGCCGAGGTCGCGCGCGAGCGCGAGCAGCAGACCGCCGCGCTGTACGCCATGAGCCGAGAGTTCGCGAGCACCCGGGGGATCGATGCGCTCCTGGCCATTGCCATCCGGCACATCGGCGAAGTGTTCCGGAGTCAGGTGGTGGTGCTCTTGCCTGATGGTCTGGGCCCTCTGAGCCCTCGCGGGGAGGGTCAGTTCGAGATCGACGCCAACGAGATGGCCGTCAGTCGATGGGTCTATGAGCATCGGCAGGCCGCGGGTCTCGGGACGGCGACCCTGCCGGGAGCACGCGCGCTCTATTTGCCGCTGATGGCTCCCCACGGACCGGTCGGCGTGCTCGGTATCCGGCCGCCCGCCTCGCATGATCTTGATGCCCCCGAACGGCTTCACCAGCTCGAGACGTTCGCCAACCAGACCGCCCTCGCCTTCGAGCGGGCGCGTCTGGCTGACGAGGCGCAGGAGGCTCAGGTCCGGGCGGAGTCGGAGCGCCTTCAGAACTCCCTGCTCAGCTCCGTCTCTCACGATCTGCGCACGCCCCTGACGGCCATCACCGGCGCCGTCAGCACTGTTCTCGACAACGATGGGCGGCTGGACGACGACACGCGCCGCGATCTCCTGGAGTCGGTGCGGGAGGAAGCCGAGCGGCTGAGCCGGCTCGTCGCCAACCTGCTCGAGATGACGCGGCTGCAGTCGGGCGCTCTCCGGCTGCAGAACGAGTGGCATCAGGTAGAAGAGGTGGTGGGGGCGGCCTTGCGGAGGCTCCGCAGGCGTCTGGGCCACCGCACGGTCACGACCCGCATCCTCCCCGATCTGCCCGCCGTCCCCATGGACGATGTGCTCATCGAGCAGGTCCTGGTCAACCTCCTCGACAACGTCATCAAGTACACGCCGCCCGACAGCCCCATCGTCATCATCGCGACCGCCACCGATGAGGCCGTGACCATCGAGGTGGCCGATCGAGGGCCAGGGCTGCCTGCGGGCGAGGAGCACCGGATCTTCGAGAAGTTCTATCGCCTGCCATCCGATACCGAACGCGGCGCCGGCCTCGGGCTGGCGATCTGCAAGGGTATCGTCGAGGCGCACGGAGGTCGCATCTGGGCGCAGAACCTGCCCGGGGGCGGTGTGGCGTTCCTCTTCACGCTTCCGCTCACGGCGGCGGCGAGCAAGGTTCCGGTTGGTGCCTGAGCCAGTCGTCCTCCTCGTCGAGGACGAGATTCCGATTCGACGCTTCCTGCGCCCTGCGCTCACCAGCCAGGGGTATCGCCTGTTCGAGGCCGCCACCGGAGCCGATGCGCTGGCCGATGCGGCCACCCGGCAACCCGACGTGGTCATCCTCGACCTGGGCCTTCCTGACATGGATGGTCTGGAAGTTATCCGCCGGCTTCGCGAGTGGTCGTCGGTGCCTATCATCGTTCTCTCCGCCCGCGGGCAGGAGCGCGACAAGGTCAGCGCGTTAGACGCCGGGGCCGATGACTATGTGGGCAAGCCATTCGGACCCGACGAGCTGTTGGCCCGAATCCGGGCGGCGTTACGGCGTCGCGCTATGGGAGTGGACGGCGAGCCCACCTTCGTGGTGGCCGAGCTCAAGGTTGATCTCGCCCACCGGCACGTCTCCGTCGGGGGGCGCGAAGTGCACCTCACCCCCATCGAGTACCGCCTGCTCGCCAGCCTCGTCCACGACGCCGGCAAGGTCCTCACGCACAGACACCTGCTGCGTGAGGTGTGGGGGCCCCATGCCGAGGATGCGCACACCTTGCGCGTCCACATGGCGCAGCTGCGCCGCAAGCTGGAGGCGGAGCCGGCGAATCCGCGCTACCTGCTGACCGAACCCGGAGTGGGGTACCGTTTGAGCGCAGAATGATGGCCGGGCGGCTCGCGGTGTCTTCTTTGCGCGCATTCGTAGACGAGGCTCGCGAGAGTACGCTATAAAGCGTTCGATCACGTACCGTCACCGATTACGGATCGCCGGGAGAGGAGCGTCGCGAGATGGGACGGGCCAGGATGGTCCTGTTGGGCGTGGTTGCCGTGAGCACGGTCTGGCTCGGCCCCGCCGAGGGCCAGGAGCGGCTGATCAGGGGAGAGGATGGCGCGGACATGGTCCTGGTCCCCGCGGGAGCGTTCTGGATGGGGAGCGCGCCCGACGATATCCGGGTTCGCGTCGACGAGTGCGAGCGGACGGTCAAACCGGAGAACCGGGCCAAGTGCAGCGAGTGGTTCGGCGACGAGGCCCCGCAGCGCCAGGTGTTCCTCGACGCCTTTTACATCGACCGCTACGAGGTGACCAACGCCCGTTTCGAAAAATTCGCGACCACCAATGCCTACCGGACCACCGCTGAAACCGAGGGCTGGGGCTGGGTGCACCAGCAGAAGAACGGCAAGCCGCAGTGGGAGAGGCTGAAGGGGGCAACCTGGCGGGCACCGGGCGGGCCCGGCACAACGGCGGCGGCCACGCATCCCGTCGTCCAGGTTTCGTGGTACGACGCCGACGCCTATTGCAAGTGGGCGGGCAAACGGCTGCCAACCGAGGCGGAGTGGGAGAAGGCGGCGCGCGGGGTCGACGGGCGGCGCTATCCGTGGGGAGAGGACTGGAGCGCTTCCCGATCCAACGGTGACATGGGGGTCAAAGCGACCCGTCCCACCGGGAGCTACCCGGCCGGAGCGAGTCCCTACGATATCCACGATATGTCGGGAAACGTGTTCGAATGGGTAGCGGACTGGTACGATCCTGCCTTCTACCGGAAGGTTCAGGACAGAAGCCCCGTCGGTCCGTCGAGCGGCGAGCAGCGCGTCTTGCGCGGGGGTGCCTGGCACTCGCGACCGATCGCGCTCCGGGCGGCCAGCCGCGGCAGCGGCGTTCCGGAGTTCCGGTACAACTACACCGGCTTCCGGTGTGCGAGAGGACTACGCTGAGAGCCTTCTCGCTGCACGCGTGATGGCGGGGGCCTTCAAGCAGCAGTACGAGTCGCTGTTTGGTCGGCCGTGGGCGGTGGGGAGCGCGGCCATCCTGGTGGCGGCCATCAACGTGTTCCTCTTCGCCTTCGATCGGCCCTGGACGGCCTCGGACGGCGTGCGCAACTGGGGCGACTGGCTCCTGACCTTCCTTGGTGTGGTGCGGCGGCCGGATCTGGTGGCGCCCTGGTTCTACTCCGGGTCGCTCATCGACATCGGCGTGCTGCTCGGAGGCCTCGTGGGCGCCCTGCTAGCACGCGAGTTCGCGATCCGGGTGCCTCCCCTCGGCGAGCTCGTCAAGGGCGGCGTGGGCGGGACGCTGATGGGCACGGGCGCCATGCTCGCCTTCGGTTGTAACATCGGCGGGTTCTTCAGCGCCACCAGCGCGCTGTCGCTCTCCGGTCTTGGCATGATGCTCGGTCTCCTCGGGGGCGCCTGGGTCGGCCTTCGCTACCTGACCTGGGAGATGGAGCATCGTCCAGGCTGGTCCAGCGGGCGCGCACGCGTTTTCGCCCGCGCTCGACCCGAGGGCAGCTGGCAGCCGATCGTTGGGGGGCTTGTCCTGCTGCTGCTGCTGCTGGCGCCGTTCGTCTACGGCCACCGCGGCTACGTGCCGCAGGGGGTGTTCCTGCTCTTCGGGGTGGCTTTCGGCTTTGTGTTCCAACGCTCGCGTTTCTGCCTGGTGCGGGCGTTCCGCGAGCCGTTCTTGACCGGCGACGGCGAGCACACGCGTGCCGCGGCGCTGGCCGTCGTGCTCAGCATGCTGGGCTTCGCCGTGCTCAAGTTCACCGACCTCAAGGACCAGGGGGAGTGGGTGTTCGCGAGTGCGGGCGTGGGGGCTCTGCTGGGTGGGCTCCTGTTCGGGATCGGTATGACCCTGGCGGGGGGATGTGGGGCGGGCGCCATCTGGCGCGCCGGCGAGGGCCAGGTGAAGCTCTGGGTCGCGGTGGTCTTCTTCGGGCTGAGCGCGGCGCTGGTTCGCCTGATCCTGCAGCAGACGGGCGCCCTGCAGAAGCTCGGCTGGGCGGTGTTCTTGCCGTCGATGGTGGGCTGGGGCGGCGCCATCCTCCTCGTGGTCGCGGTGATGGCAGGGTGGGCGGCCTGGGCCACGTGGAACGAAGACTCGCGACGGTTCAGCCTGCTCTAGACTAGGCCCATGCGCTACGGGTTCGTGATCGATCAGCGGAAGTGCATCGGGTGCCACGCGTGCACGGTAGCCTGCAAGGAGGAAAACCGCGTTCCCCTCGGCGCTTTCCGCACGTGGGTGAAGTACGTCGAGCGCGGGACCTTTCCCGACACGCGCCGATACTTCGCGGTGCTGCGCTGCAATCACTGCGATTCCGCGCCCTGCGTGACGATCTGCCCCACGGTTGCCCTCTATCGTCGTGCCGACGGCATCGTCGATTTCGACGGAGCCCGTTGCATCGGCTGCAAGTCGTGCATGCAGGCCTGTCCGTACGACGCGCTCTACATCGACCCGGATACCCACACGGCCGCCAAGTGCAACTACTGCGCGCACCGGGTGGAGGTCGGTCTCGAGCCGGCCTGCGTCATCGTCTGCCCCGAGCAGGCCATCGTGGCCGGCGACCTCGACAATCCGTCCGCGACCATTGCCCGACTGGTGGCGACTGAGCAAGTGCAGGTACGCAAGCCCGAGCAGGGCACGCGGCCCAAGGTGTTCTATCTCGGGGCTGATGCCTCGGCCCTGTCACCGACGCTCCAGAAGACCTCCGAGCGCTTCATGTGGGCGCAACGATCGGCCGACGATCTCGATCTCGTGCGCATGGTGGCTGCTGCCCACGACTCCGTGGAGGCCGACGGGACGCTGAGCCGGTCGGTGTACGACGTCTCCCACCTCCCGCGGCCGTGGGGCTGGCGGGTCGCCGCCTATCTCTGGACGAAATCGATCGCCGCCGGGGCGCTCTTGGTGAGTGCGCTGGGACTCCTGGCCGGCGCTGCGGAAGGCGGTCGCCTCACGGGCCTGGTGGCCCCGATCGTGACGGTGCTTTTCCTCGCCCTCACGACCGCGCTCCTGATCGGCGATCTCAAGCGACCGGATCGCTTTCACTACATCCTGACCAAGGGCAATCGCACCTCGTGGCTCGTGTGGGGGGCCTGGATCCTCATGGCTTACGGTGCGGTCGCGCTCGCGTGGCTACTGGCCGCCCTTGCTGACCACGTCGGTCTCCTCTGGCTGCTCGCCATACCGGCCATCGTTCTGGGAGCGGCGGCGGCCGGGTACAGCGCGTTCCTGTTCCGCCAAGCGGAGGGCCGTGACTTCTGGCAGAGCCCGTTGCTCCTGCCCCAGCTCCTGGTGGCGGCCCTCGTGGCCGGCGCCGCCTGCTTGATCCCACTGCATGTCATGCTTGGCGGCGAGCCCGGGAAGCTGGCGGCCCTCGCGCTGGCGTTCTCCGCAAGTCTCGTGCTCTACGCGATGGTGCTGCTCGCCGAGTTGTTCGGAGCGCACAGCGGCCTCGACGTGCGGCGCGCCGCCCATCTGATCACTCGAGGCCCCTTGCGCCGAGGCTTCTGGGTCGGGGTGGTCGGCGGCGGTCTCGCCCTCCCGTTGATCCTTGTCTGGTTCGGGACACCAGGCGCCGTCCTCGCCTCCGTACTGGCCTTGGTCGGGCTGTGGATCTACGAGGATCTTTGGGTCAAGGCCGGACAATCGCTCCCGTTGAGCTAAGGAGATCGCCGAGAGAATGACCATCGAGCCCTTGCATCCTGCTGCCCGCGAGCTGCCGGCCCCTGCGGGTGGCCTGGCCAGCTACCCACCGGTGGAGCGCTGGAGCGACTGGGTGGAGTACGACCCCGTCGCCTGGCCGCGCAAGGTCGAGCGGCGCTATGCGCTGATCCCCACCATCTGCTTCAACTGTGAGGCGGCGTGTGGGCTGCTCGCCTACGTCGACAAGCAGACCCTGCAGATCCAGAAGTTCGAGGGCAATCCGACGCACCCCGGCAGCCGGGGGCGCAACTGTGCCAAGGGTCCCGCCACTCTCAATCAGGTCTATGACCCCGAGCGCATCCGGCAGCCGCTCCGGCGGGTCGGCCCCCGCGGGGGCGGCCACTGGGAGCCTGTCTCGTGGGATGAAGCCCTCGACGACATTGCCGGCCGTATCCGTCGAGCGCTCCTGGAGGGTCGTCAGAAGGAAATCATGTACCATCTGGGCCGGCCGGGCCACGAGCTCGTCTACCTGCAGCGCGTGTTCCACGCATGGGGCATAGACGGGCACAACAGTCACACGAACGTCTGCTCGGCGAGCGCGCGCGCCGGCTATGCCTTCTGGCACGGCATGGATCGGCCTTCGCCCGACCACGCCAACGCGCGGGTCATCCTGCTCCTGTCCTCACATCTGGAGACGGGCCACTACTTCAACCCGCATGCCCAACGCATCATGGAGGCGAAGATGCGGGGGGCGCAGGTCTGCGTGATCGATACCCGGCTCAGCAACACGGCCTCCATGGCCGACTGGTGGCTGTCGCCGTGGCCGGGTTCGGAAGCGGCCCTCCTGCTCGCCATCGCCAACCTTCTGGTGCAGGAGGGACGCTACGACCGCGAATTTGTTCGCCGCTGGACGAACTGGGAGGAGTACCTGCGCTCCGAGCGGCCCGACTTGCCCGTAACCTTCAGAGCCTTCGAGGGGGCGCTGCGCGAGCTGTATGCCGCGTACACACCGGAGTTCGCAGAGGCGGAGAGCGGGGTGGAGGCGGTCAAGATCCGCGAGGTGGCGCGGGCCGTCGGGCGCGCCGGCTCGGCTCTGGCCACGCATATCTGGCGCAACACGGCCGCCGGGAACCTCGGGGGCTGGCAGGTGGCGCGCGCCCTCGAGTGGATCGTCGTTCTCATGGGTGCGGTGAGCACGGAGGGCGGGACGGCCCCGAGCGCCTGGAACAAGGCCATCCCGGCGCCGCCCATGATGCCGCCGCCCGGGAAGGTCTGGAGCGAGCTCCTGATGCCGAGGGAGTACCCGCTCGCCTTCTTCGAGATGAGCTTTCTCCTGCCGCACCTCTTGCGGGAGGGGCGCGGCAAACTTGCCATGTACTTCACTCGCGTCTACAACCCCGTGTGGACCAACCCCGACGGCATGTCGTGGGTGGAGATGCTCGGCGACGAGGCCAAGGTGGAGCGCCACGCGTGCCTCACCCCCGTGTGGAGCGAGACGGCGTGGTTCGCAGACTACGTGCTGCCCATGGGCGTCGGGTCCGAGCGTCACGACCTCATGTCCCAGGAAACGCACGCCGCCCGCTGGATCGGCTTTCGCCAGCCCGTGCTGCGCGTCGCCCTCGAGCGGCAGGGCAAGACCTTCGACTGGACCTGGCAAGCCCACGAGGCAGCGGGCCTCGGACAAGTCTGGGAGGAGGACGAGTTCTGGATTGCGCTCTCGTGGCGTATCGATCCCGACGGCGCGCTCGGCATCCGAAAGTATTTCGAGTCACCCTACCGGCCGGGCCAGATGCTGCGCGTGGAGGAGTTCTATCGCTGGATCTTCGAGCACAGCGTGGCCGGGCTTCCCGAGGCCGCCCGCGCCGAGGGCCTCACGCCGCTCGCCTACATGCGGAAGTATGGGTCGTTTCTCGTGGAGGACGGGGTGTACCGGACGCACGAGCAGCCCGTCCCGGCCCCGGATCTTGAGGGGGCCATCGTGGATCCGGTCACCAAGGTCGCGGCCAAGAATGGCGCGGCCGTCGGCGTCGAGATCGACGGGCAGGTGTGCCTCGGCTTCCCGACGCCGTCGCGCAAGCTCGAGTTCTTCTCCGCGACCCTGAAGGCGTGGAAGTGGCCGGAGCAGGCGGTGCCGGGTTACATCCGCAGTCACGTCGCCCGCGGGGAGATCGATCGCGACCGGGGAGAAATGGTCCTGCTGCCCACGTTCCGGCTGCCCACGCTGATCCACACGCGCTCGGGCAATGCCAAGTGGCTCTACGAGATCTCGCACACGAACCCACTGTGGCTGCATCCCGAGGACGCGGCGCGCGTCGGGGTGACCACCGACGACCTCTTGAAGGTTGCCACGCGCATCGGTTATTTCGTCGATCGGGTCTGGGTGACAGAGGCGATTCGCCCCGGCGTCGTCGCCTGCTCGCATCACCTCGGACGCTGGCGACTGAGCGAGGATGCCGGCGGCGAGCGCTGGTCCACCGCCCTCGTCGACCTGCGTCAGACCGCGCCCGGTCAGTGGCGTATGCGGCAGATTCACGGCGTGCGGCCCTTCCAGAGCGACGACCGTGACTCGCAGCGGATCTGGTGGGAGGAGGCTGGTGTCCATCAGAACCTTACCTTTCCCGTTCAGCCGGATCCGGTCAGCGGTCAGCACTGCTGGCACCAGAAGGTGACCGTTTCGAGGCCGGGGCCCGATGACCGCTACGGCGACATCTTCGTGGACACGGCCAAGTCCTTCGAGGTGTACCGCGAGTGGCTGGCTCTGGCTCGCCCCGCGCCGGGTCCCGGAGGCTTGCGCCGGCCCCTCTGGTTGCCCCGTGCCTTCAAGCCGGACCCCTCGGCGTACAGGCTCGAGGGGGGTGCATGATGGCGATCCCGCCCGCTCTCCCCCCCACGTCTCCCTCGGGGTCACCCACCCGTTTCGCAGTGGTATGATCACACGAAGAGAGAACCGCGTTCGGACGAAGGACCGCGTATGCCGTGCATGGTGATCGTCAGGTGAGGACTGGCACGACCAGGCGTGCGATGTTGGGCGGTCTGGGGGCTTTGGGCATGACCACCCTCACGGGTGTGCTGGCAGCGCCGCGCACGGCCGCCGCCCAGGCGGTGGGGGTGCAGGAGACGGTGGAGGTGGCGCTCAAGCGATTTTTTGGGACCCGCCCCCTCCAGGACGGCAGCCGCCTCATCAAGCTCGAGGTCCCTCTCATCGCCGAGAACGGCGCCGTGGTCCCGGTCGCCGTCCAAGTCGAATCGCCCATGACGCCGGGCAATCACGTGAAGCACATCTATATCGTGGCGGATAAGAATCGAATCCCCATCGTCTCGCGCGTCACCCTGAGCCCGGCCGCCGGCCAGGCGTTCGTCGGGGAGAACATCCGACTGGGCGAGACCGGCGACGTGCGCGCCATCGTGGAGCAGAGCGACGGAACGCTGTTCCAGGTCAAGCGCGAGGTCAGGGTGACCGTGAGCGGCTGCGCCGCCTGAGAAGCGAGAGAGCATGTCCGACGTCGGCAAGGTTCGACTGCGCGTTCCTTCGACCATCAAGCCGGGCGACGTGGTCCGGGTGCGAGCGCTGGTCATTCACCCGATGGAACGGGTGGAGGTCGACAAACAGGGGAAAGCCATCGCCAAGAACTACAACTACATCAACAAGGTCGTGGTGACATATCTGGGCAAGACCGTGGCGACCATCGAGACCAGCCAGAGTGTCAGCGAGAATCCCTTTCTCTCGTTCACCTTCCGGGCCACCGACCCGGGTCCGCTCACGGTGACGTTCACGGACACCCACTGCGGCAAGTACGAGGGTACGGCCGACATCAAGTTCTCCTGAGAGAAGTGGGTGAAACGCCTGTGGGCGGTGCTGCTGGTGCTGGCGGTGCTGGGCTGGCTGCCCCCAGCCGCCGCCCGGTCGAGCATCGACACCCTCCTCTCGGATCTGCAGATCGTCCCCCTGGAACCGACGGTACCGCCCGCCTTGGCGGGACGCGACTTGGCCGGGGCGCCCATCACGCTGGCCCAGTTCCGCGGTCGCCCTGTGTTGCTCTACTTCTGGGCCACCTGGTGACCTCATTGTGCGAGGGAGTTGCCCTCGACCATCGAGCAAGTCCAGCGCACGTACAAGGACCAGGGGCTCGTCGTCCTCGCCGTCAACATCGCCGAGAATCCGGCGACGGTCCGGACCTGGGTAACTGAGCGGAAGCTGACGATGCCCGTGGTTCTCGATCCTCCGGGGGTGATATCACGCGCCTTCCAGGTGACCTCCACCCCGGTGGTCTACATCGTTGGGCGCGATGGAACGTTCGTCGGTAAGGCCCTCGGGACCAGGCCATGGATGGGTGAGAAGGGACGAGCCCTCTTCCAGGCGCTGCTCGGCTCGTGATCGACGTCGTCGACACCGACGTTCTCGTGCTCGGGGCCGGCGGGGCCGGCCTCTGCGCCGCCCTGCACGCCAGCGATGCCAGCGCCAGCCTACAGATAATGGTCGTCGCCAAAGGACTCCTGGGACGCGCCGGCTGTACGCGCATGGTCCAGGGTGGCTACAACGCCGTGCTGGCCGAGCCCGACTCCCTGGCCGCCCACCTGCTCGACACGCTGAACGGGGGCGGCTGGATCAACGACCAGGAACTGGTGTGGACCTTGGTCACCGCTGCCCCGGCGCGGCTGCTCGAGCTGGAATCGCGCTACGGCTGTTTCTTCGATCGTACGCGCGAGGGGCGCATCCACCAGAAGCCGTTCGCCGGCCAGACGCACGACCGGACCATCCACAAGGGTGACCTGACCGGCATTGAGATCATGAACAAGTTGACCGAGCAAGTTCTGCGGCGCGAGCGAATCCGGACGTGGGAAGAGTGTCGGGCGGTCGAGCTGATCCGCGACGAGCACGGGCGGGCGGCCGGGGCGCTCCTTCTCGATATCCGCTCGGGGAGCTTCGTGGCAGTGCGAGCCCGCGCCACCCTCCTGGCCATGGGGGGCGGGCCCACCATGTACAAGATCATCGCCTGCTCGGCCGACAAATCCGCCGACGGCATCGCGCTCGCCTACCGGGCCGGGCTCCCCCTGCGAGACATGGAGATGGTGCAGTTTCATCCCACCGGGCTCATCGTGCCGGGGTCGCTGATGACGGGCGCGCTCCTCGAGGAGGGACTGCGCGGAGCGGGAGGGCAACTTCGCAACGGACAGGGCGAGCGCTTCATGGAGCGCTACGATCCTCTCCGGCTCGAACGATCGACACGGGACCTGGTGTCGCGCGCGGCTTTCCTCGAGGTGGTCGAGGGGCGCGGAACCCCCAACGACGGGGTGTGGCTCGACGTGTCGCATCTGGGGGCCGAAGTCGTCGAGCGGAATTTCCGCGGTATGGTCAAGCGCTGTCGTGATTTCGGTCGCGATCTCGCGCGCGAACGGGTGGAGGTGGGTCCCACCACCCACTTCATGATGGGCGGGGTGGTCATCGATGAGCACTGCCGGACTGAGGTGGACGGCCTCTTCGCGGCGGGCGAGGACGCGGGGGGGGTCCACGGGGCCAACCGACTCGGCGGCAACGGCGTCGCCGAATCCACGGTGTTTGGCGGCATCGCGGGCGACGTGATGGCCTCCTTCGTGGAGAGCCGTCGGCATTCCGCCCTCTCGCTCGCGCGCCTGGACGACACGGCGCGGGAGTTCCGCGCCCCTTTCGGGCGGGCCTCGCGCCGCAACCTGTACGACCTTCAGCGGAGCCTTGGCGAGACCATGTGGGACAAGGTCGGTCTCGTGCGGGACGAAGGCGGGCTGCGGACTGCCCTCGCCGAGATCGAGGGCCTCGGCGAGGCGCTGGGGGCGGTCGGAGTGGCGAGTCGCCTAGCCTTCAACACGGCCTGGCAGGACTGGCTCAATCTGACCAACCAGCTCACCACCGCTCGCTTGATCGCGCAGAGCGCTCTCGCGCGCCGCGAGAGCCGCGGGGCTCACTACCGCCGCGATTGTCCCGAGCGGACGCCGGGGCCCCCCTACGCGGTCTACGTGCGGCAGACGGAGGCGGGTCCGGCCGTGTGGGAAGCGCCGGTCGCCTTCACACGCGCGATGCCGCCGACACCGACCGCCGCCTCGCTGGCCGTCGAGATCGGCGACTGACGATCGTGCCGCCGAGCGCGGTTCCCCTCCTCCGGGTGGCGCGAGCCACCTCGGCCCGCTGGGGAGACCGCGTGAGGTGAGCACAGAATCAAAGGTGCTCAAGCGTGAATGGACGACGCGCGAAGGCTGGCGCGATACCAAGGTCGGGATGTGGGCCTGGCTCATCCAGCGGGGAGCGGCCGTGGCGTTGCTCGTCGTCATCACCCTGCACCTGGCGAACCCGTTCCGCCGGCCGGTGCAGGCGGCCCTGCTCGCGCTGGCCCTGCTGCATGCGCTCCTCGGCGTGCGCTCCTTGCTGCTCGATTGCGGGCTGGCGTCACGCTGGCATCGCCCGCTCTTCATCCTCGCCCTCGCGCTGGCCGGACTGCTCTTCGTGGCGTTCTGGTCGTGGCGCTGGTACTGAGCAGTGGCTGGCCGTATCCTCCGGAGGTCCCATGAGTGACGCGCCGATCGCCGCCGTCGACCGCTACCCGCGCCATCGCACGAAGGTCCTCGATACGGAGATGGCCTATGTCGATGCGGGGGCGGGCGACCCCGTCGTGTTCCTGCACGGGAACCCCACCTCCTCGTACCTGTGGCGCAACGTCATTCCCCACGTCGAGCCGCGGGGACGGTGCCTCGCCCCCGACCTGGTGGGGATGGGCCATTCGCTTCCGACGCCGGGCGGTTCGTATCGGTTCGTGGATCACGCCCGCTACCTCGATGCCTGGTTCGACACCCTCGGGCTGACTGGCCGGGTGACGCTGGTCATGCACGACTGGGGCTCGGCACTCGGCTTCCACTGGGTGAAGCGTTTTCCCGACCGGGTGCGAGCCCTCGTCTACATGGAGGCGATCGTGCGCCCGGTGAGCTGGGAGGAGTGGCCCGAGGCGGCGCGCTCTATCTTCCAGGCGATGCGCTCGCCCGCGGGCGAGGAGATCGTGCTCAGGAAGAACGTGTTCGTCGAACGGATCTTGCCGGCCAGTGTCCTGCGTCGCTTGACCGACGAGGAGATGGCCGTCTACCGACGTCCCTACCTCGAGCCCGGCGAATCACGGCGGCCCACCCTGACCTGGCCGCGCGAAATTCCGATCGGCGGTGAACCGGCCGATGTGCGAGTGATCGTCGACGACTACGCGACCTTCCTGGCCGCGAGCCCGTTGCCGAAGCTCTTCGTGAGTGCCGACCCGGGCTCGATCCTCGTCGGCGCTCAGCGTGAATTCTGCCGGCGCTGGCCGAATCAGCGCGAGGTCACCGTGAAGGGTTCCCACTTCATCCAGGAGGATTCGCCCGTAGAGATTGGTTCGGCCATCGCGGAATTCCTCGGGCGTCTGCCCCGGTGAGACGACTGGCTCGGCGCCTGCGGTGGATGCCCAGGAGGGCGCTGATGCTCGGTCTTGTTTTCGTCTTAACCGCGCCGACACCTCTTGGGCACGCCCAGGACGGGCAGGTGTACGGCGCCGACCAGTTTTTTCAGCTCACCTGGGAACCCGTGGAGCACGGGGGCCGGCTCTCGGTCGGCGGCTACGTCATCAATACCTACGGGCTGGAAGCCATCAACGTGCGGCTCATGGTGGAGAGCCTTGATGCCGCCGGCCGGGTGGTGGCCAAGACCATCGGTTACGTGAACTATCCGATCCCCCCCTCCGCGCGAGGCTTTTTCGAGATCTTTCCGCCTGGCAAGCCCTCGAGCTTCCGGGTGTATGTGCTGTCGTGGGACTGGCGGCGAAGCCCGTCCGGCTGATACGTGTTCTCCGCTGGGCGCCCGGTGAGGCCGAGCGCCAGCAGGTGTATTCGATCGCGGTGGGCGCTGACACCACGGTCCTCGATGCTCTGGTTGACATCCAGCGCGGGCAGGACCAGACCCTCGCCTTTCGCTATGCCTGCCGGGTCGGCATGTGCGGGTCCTGTGCCGTGGTCGTCAACGGGCGGGAACGCTGGGGGTGTCGGACACGCCTGGGCACGCTCGACGCCGACGTCATCGACGTGCGGCCCCTCTATCACTTGCCGCTCCTGCGAGACCTTGTGGTGGACATGGCCCCGTTCCACGAGAAGCTGCGCGCGGCCGGGGCCGCGTTCGTGCCGGCGGCGGGCGCTCCCGCGTACGCTGTCGTCGCCGGTGACTCGGCGGAGCGGCGCGAAATCGACGAGGCCATCGAATGCATCGGCTGTGGCATGTGTGTGTCGGCCTGCACAATGGTCGCTCGCGCGCCGCGCTTCCCAGGGCCGGCCGCCCTCAACAGAGTATTCACCCTCCGGCGCGATCGGCGCGACGCGGCGGCCGCCGTGTCCTGGCCCCTGCTCCTCTCCGACGACACGCTGGTTCGTTGCCACGGTCAGGGCAACTGCACTGCGGTCTGTCCCATGGGGCTCTCACCGGAGAGATCGATCGCGTACCTCAAACGGCGCGGGGTGGGCCGGCTCTTCGGCGAGCGTCGAGAACGGCAGTTGCCCGCGGCGCCGGTCCCTTGACGCCGCGCACACCGGACGCTAGAGTCTGGCGGCGTCCCTACCGCCTCCCCCATCGGGAGGCGGTCGTGTGTTAGCGTCCCCCTCCGTGACCTGTGGTGGGGGTCAGGCCGCCCATGTACCATAAGGTGTGGAGCCACGTGCAGAATGCTGAAGGCATCGACCATGTCGGTTGAGCCGGTCACCCTCTGCATCAAGAAGGTGGACGGGCGGGTGGAGGAGATCCAGGCGCGCCACACGTTGACCGACGAGCAGATCGGGTGGTTCCGGGCGGGGTCCGCCCTGAATGCCGCCCAGAAACGCTAGAACCAGGAGAACGCACGACATGGCAGGCAAGATCAAGATCCCCGCCGGCGAGAAGATCACCATCGAGCACGGGAAGCTCTCGGTGCCCGAACACCCTATCATCGCGTTCATCGAGGGCGATGGCACCGGCCCCGATATCTGGAAGGCCTCGGTGCGGGTGCTCGACGCCGCCGTCGAGCAGTCGTACCACGGCCGCAAGAAGATCGCGTGGGCCGAGGTGTACGCGGGCGAGAAGGCCCAGACCGTCTACGGCAAGGACTGTCCGCCCAACCTGCTGCCCCCCGAGACGCTCGATGTCATTCGCGAGTACCTGGTGGCCATCAAGGGCCCGCTCACCACACCGGTAGGCGAGGGCTTCCGGTCGCTGAACGTCACTCTGCGCCAGGTGCTCGACCTCTATGTCTGCCTGCGCCCCGTGAAGTACTTCAAGGGAGTGCCCTCGCCCGTGAAGCGTCCCGAGAAGGTCGACATGGTGATCTTCCGCGAGAACACGGAGGACATCTACGCCGGCATCGAGTGGGAGCAGGGGACACCCGAGGCCCGCAAGGTCGTGGAGTTCCTGAGGACTCAGATGGGGGTCACCCAGATTCGCTTTCCCGACACGTCGTCCATCGGGGTGAAGCCGGTCTCCAAGGAGGGTTCGGAGCGACTGATCCGGGCGGCCCTGCGCTACGCGATCGAGAACAACCGGCGTAACGTGACGCTCGTCCACAAGGGCAACATCCAGAAGTACACGGAAGGCATGTTCATGAAGTGGGGCTACGCGCTGGCCAAGCGCGAGTTCGGCGACAAGCTGGTTTCCTGGGAGGACTGCGGGGGCAACCCACCCCCCGGCAAGATCCTCGTCAAGGACGCCATCACCGACGCCTTCCTCCAGCAGATCCTCACCCGGCCTGACGAGTTCGACGTCATCCCGAGCTGCAACCTGACCGGCGACCTGATCTCCGACGCCCTGGCCGCTCAGGTGGGCGGCATCGGCATCGCCCCCGGCGCCAACATCAACTACGAGAGTGGCCACGCCCTCTTCGAGGCCACTCACGGTACGGCGCCCCGGTATGCCGGTCAGGACAAGGTCAATCCGGGCTCGGTCATTCTGTCCGGCGAGATGATGCTGCGCTATATGGGCTGGACCGAGGCGGCGGATCGCATCGTGGCTGGCCTCGAGAAGACCATCCAGTCCAAGGTCGTGACCTACGACTTCGCCCGCCTCATGGAAGGGGCGAAGGAAGTGAAGTGTTCGGAGTTCGGCACCGCCATCATCGCGAACATGGCGAGGGTCTAGGAGGACGCCCGCAATGGCCGAGATCTCGAACGTGCGCCCCCGGCGCCCGAAGATCACCGTGGTGGGCGCCGGCAACGTGGGAGCGACCGCCGCCCAGTACGCGGTAGAACGCGAGCTCGGCGATGTGGTGCTGGTCGACGTCATCGAGGGCATCCCCCAGGGCAAAGCGCTGGACCTGGCCCAGGCCGGCCCCGTGCACCGCTACGACTCGTCGGTGGTGGGCACCAACGGCTACGACGAAACCGTCGACTCGGACATCGTGGTCATCACGGCTGGTCTGGCCCGCAAGCCCGGGATGACCCGCGACGACCTGCTGTTCAAGAACGCGGAGATCGTGGGCAGCGTGGTCGAGCAGATCGCGGCCCGCTCGCCGGACGCCATCCTTGTGCTCGTCACCAACCCGCTCGACGCCATGGTGCAGCTGGCCTGGAGGAGGTCGGGCTTTCCGGCCTCGCGGGTGATTGGGATGGCCGGTATCCTCGATTCGGCCCGCTTTCGCGCCTTCATCGCGCACGAGCTCGAGGTGTCGGTCGAGAACGTCACCGCCTTCGTGCTGGGCGGGCACGGGGATACCATGGTCCCCCTGCCGCGCTACTCGACGGTGGCGGGCATCCCCATCACCGAGCTCCTGTCACCCGACAGGATCGCCGCCCTCGTCACCCGGACCGCCAATGGGGGCGCCGAGATCGTCAACTTCCTCAAGACGGGCAGCGCCTACTACGCCCCCGCCGCCTCCGCCATCGAGATGGTGGAGGCCATCCTGAAGGACAAGAAGAAGATCCTCCCGTGCGCCGCCTATCTGGACGGCCAGTACGGGGTGAAGGGATTGTACGTGGGAGTACCCGTGAAGCTCGGCCGGCGCGGGGTGGAGCAGATCATCGAAATCACCCTGACCGCCGAGGAACAGGCGGCGTTCAACAAGTCCGCCGACGCCGTCCGTGAGCTGGTCGAGAAGCTGAAGCTGTAGGTGAGGAGAGACCCCCTATGGTTCAAGTCGTCGAGCGGATGAGGCGGTAGGCGAGGAGGCCACCATGCGCGAGCTCCACGTCAGCGCGATCACCGACGCCGTCAAGAAGCTCTGCATGGAGGCCAACACCGTTCTCGAGCCGGACATGTTGCGAGCCTTCGACCGCGCCCTGGGCACCGAGCGTTCGCCAGCAGGGCGCCAGGTCCTCCAGATCCTCAAGGACAACGCGGAGCTCGCCCGGACCAAGCACATTCCCTACTGCCAGGATACGGGCATGGTGATCATGTTCGTGGAGCTGGGCCAGGACGTGCGGGTGACGGGGGGTGCCTTCGGCGACGCCTTGAACGAGGGCGTGCGCCAGGGGTATACCGAGGGCTACCTGCGGGCCTCCATCGTGCGTTCGCCCTTCGACCGTGTGAACACCGGGGACAACACGCCGGCCGTGGTCCACGTCGACGTCGTGCCCGGTTCGCTTCTCAGGATCATGCTCATGGCCAAAGGCGGGGGGTGCGAGAACCGCTCCAAGTACAAGATGCTCACCCCGGCCGACGGGCTGCCCGGCGTGAAGGAGTGGATCCTCGAATGCGTGCGCACGGCCGGCCCCGATGCCTGCCCGCCGCTGATCCTGGGGGTCGGGGTTGGAGGTACGTTCGAGAAGGCGGCCATCCTCAGCAAGAAGGCGCTGTTCCGTGAGCTGGGCACGCCAAATTCTGACCCGGCCGTCGACACGCTGGAGCGTGAGCTCCTCGAGGCGGCCAACCGGCTCGGCATCGGCCCCCAGGGCTACGGGGGCGACACGACCGCTTTCGGCATCCACATCCTGACCTACCCGTGCCATATCACGTCGCTGCCGGTGGCGGTCACCATCGAGTGCCACGCCCATCGACACAAGGAGATCACGCTGTGAGCGTGAGCCTGGCCGCCGATGGAATCAAGGACGTCCGACCGCCCCTGAGCGACGCGGACGTGATGTCGCTTCGCGCCGGCGACCGCGTGCGGATCAGCGGGGTGATCTACACGGGGCGGGACGCCGCGCACGGGCGATTACTCCCGCTGATCGAGGAGGGGAAGCCGCTGCCCATCGACGTGCGGGGACAAATCATTTACTACACGGGTCCGTCCCCCGCCCGCCCCGGCGATATCGTGGGATCCATCGGGCCCACCACGGGTGGACGAATGGACAAGTACACGCCCGCCCTCCTCCAGCTCGGTCTCAAAGGCACCCTCGGCAAGGGGGCGCGAGGAAGTGTGGTCAAGGACGCCCTGCGCCAGCACAAGGCCGTCTACTTCGGTGCCATCGGAGGGGCCGGGGCGGTGCTGTCGCAATTCGTGAAGAAGCTGGAGATCGTCGCCTACGAGGATCTGGGGACGGAGGCCATCCGCCGCCTCGAGGTCGAGGCCTTTCCGGCTATTGTCATCAACGATTGCCACGGGGGCGACTTGTACGAGGACGGGATCAGGCAATACGCTCGGGAGGCGTCATGAACGGACGCGCGGTTGCGGCAACGCCGGCACCCATCGCCGCCCCGCACCTCCGCCGGGATGCGTGGTGGGCTCTGCCGGTCGCGGTGGTCATCGTGCTTGGATCGTTCATCGTGTACTCGACATGGGCAGCCTTGCAGAACGCCCACTACTACGCGCCGCCCTACCTCTCGCCGTTCTACTCGCCGTGCATCACCCAATCGTGCCTGCACCCGACCTTCGGGGTGGGGCTGCCGGACATCGCGTTGCCCATCATCGGCATTGTGTCGCCCGCCTTGCTGATTCTGGGGGGGCCGGGTCTCTTCCGGCTGACCTGCTACTACTATCGCAAGGCCTACTACCGCTCGTTCTGGCTGGCTCCGGCCGCCTGCGCCGTGCGCGACGTCAAGAGCGGCTACACCGGAGAGACGCGCTTGCCGCTGGTGCTCCAGAACCTTCACCGCTACGCCTGGTACGTGGCCGTGATCTTCATCGTCGTCTTGACCTGGGACGCCCTCCTGGCCTTTCGTTTTCCCGTGCCGGGCGGCGGCCACCGGTTCGGCATCGGCGTGGGCACCATCGTCATGTGGATCAACGTGATCCTGCTCGCCGGCTACACCTTCTCCTGCCACTCGTGTCGGCACGTGTGCGGGGGGCACGTCAACGCCTTCTCGCAGGCGCCCGTCCGCTACAAGCTCTGGCGCGTCATCACCCGGCTCAACGAGAAGCACCCCGTGTACGCGTGGCTCTCCCTGTTCAGCGTCGGCCTGACGGATCTGTACATCCGGCTGGTCTCCATGGGTGTGATTCGCGACGTGAGGATTCTGTGATGGCACAGCTCGACTACGAGACGCACGAGCACGACGTCATCGTCATCGGGGCCGGGGGGGCCGGCCTGCGCGCCGCCATCGAGGCGGCCGCCCAGGGGGTGTCGGTGGGCCTGGTGTGCAAATCGCTCCTGGGCAAGGCCCACACGGTCATGGCCGAGGGCGGCATCGCGGCGGCGCTCGGCAACGTGTGGCCCGAGGACAACTGGCAAGTGCACTTCCGCGACACCATGCGCGGCGGCAAGATGCTGAACAACTGGCGGATGGCCCAGCTGCACGCTCAGGAGGCCCCCGAGCGCGTGCTGGAGCTGGAGCGGTGGGGGGCCCTCTTCGACCGCACCAAGGACGGCCGCATCCTCCAGCGTGACTTCGGCGGCCACCGCTATGCGCGGCTGGCCCACGTCGGCGATCGCACCGGCCTCGAGATGATCCGGACGCTCCAGTACCACGGTATCCACCAGGGCATCGACGTGTACATGGAGTGCACGATCGTGCGCCTCCTCAAGGACGGAGACCGGGTGTGCGGCGCCGTCGGCTACTGGCGGGAGAGCGGACGCTTCGTCGTGTTCAAGGCGAAGGCGGTGGTGCTGGCCACGGGGGGCATCGGCAAAGCCTGGCAAGTCACATCCAACTCCTGGGAGTACACGGGGGATGGGCATGCGCTCGCCCTGTGGGCGGGCGCCGATCTGATCGACATGGAGTTCGTCCAGTTCCATCCGACCGGGATGGTGTGGCCGCTGTCCGTGCGCGGCATCCTGGTCACCGAGGGAGTGCGCGGGGACGGGGGCACGCTCAAGAACAGCCAGGGCGAGCGGTTCATGTTCAACTACATTCCGGAGTTCTTCAAGGGCGAGACGGCCGACAACGTGGCCGAGGCCGACCGCTGGTACGAGGACAAGAAGAACAACCGACGCACCCCCGACCTCCTGCCGCGCGACGAGGTGGCCCGCGCCATCAACGCCGAGATCAAGGCGGGGCGGGGGAGCCCGCATGGCGGTGTGTTCCTCGACATCTGCACGCGCCGGCCCGCGGACTACATCCGCAAGCGCCTACCCTCGATGTACCACCAGTTCAAGGAATTGGCCGACGTCGACATCACCAAGGAGCCGATGGAGGTCGGACCGACGTGTCACTATGTCATGGGCGGCGTGCGAGTCGATGCCGACAGCACCCAGGCGACCGTGCGCGGGCTCTTTGCCGCAGGCGAGGTGGCGGGGGGCATGCACGGCTCGAATCGGTTGGGGGGTAACTCGCTCTCGGACCTCCTGGTCTTCGGCCGCCGGGCGGGCCTCCACGCGGCGCTCTACGCCAAGGATTTCGGGGGGCAGCTCACCGTCGATAGCAGCCAGGTTGAGGTCATCACGCGGGAGGCTCTCGCTCCCTTCGACCGGGTGGGCGGGGAGAACCCGTACGCTATCCAGTCGGAGCTGCAAGCCACGATGCAGAAGCTGGTCGGGCTCATCCGCGTCGAGGCCGAGATGCGGGAGGCGCTCACCCGGATCGAAGCGTTCAAGGCGCGGGCCGGCCGGGTTCACGTCGAGGGCCATCGCCAATACAATCCCGGGTGGCACACCGCCCTCGACCTCCAGTCGCTCTTGACGGTGGCCGAGTGCTGCGCGCGGGCGGCCTTGGAGCGCAAGGAGAGCCGCGGTGGCCACACCCGCGATGACCATCCGTACACCGACGACCAGTGGGGCAAGATCAACGTCGTCCTTCGCCTCGAGAACGACGCCCTGCGGCTCACCCGCGAGCCGCTTCCCGAGATGCCGGCCGAGCTGAAGCAGCTCTTCCAAGAGAGAAAGTGATGTCCACCTTCACCTTGCGGGTCTTCCGGGGGGCGGGCGAGAGCGGTGAGTTCAAGGAGTATCGTGTGGAGTCCGAGGAGGGGATGGTGGTCCTGGACCTGATCCATCGGATCCAGGCCACCCAGGCCGGCGACCTGGCCGTCCGCTGGAACTGCAAGGCCGGCAAGTGCGGCTCCTGCAGCGCAGAGATCGACGGGAAGCCGCGCTTGATGTGCATGACGCGGATGGACCTCTTCCAGGAGAGCGAGCCCATCACGGTGGCGCCGATCCGCGGCTTTCCCCTCATCCGCGACCTCGTCACCAATCTCGCCTACAACTACGCGAAGGCCAAGGAGATCCCGCCCCTCAGACTCAAGCCCCCGGAGGCGGACGGGACGTACCGGATGATGCAGGAGGACATCGATCGCATCCAGGAGTTCCACAAGTGCATCGAGTGCTTCCTGTGTCAGAACGTCTGTCACGTGATCCGGGATCACGAGGAGAACAAGAAGGTTTTTGCCGGACCCCGCTTCTTCATCAAGGTGGCCGGGCTGGCCATGCACCCGCTCGACACGCTCGACCGGACGACCTTCACCAAAGAGACGGCCGGCATCGGGCTCTGCAACATCACCAAGTGCTGCACCGAGGTATGCCCCGAGCATATCCGCATCACCGACAACGCGATCATCCCGCTCAAGGAACGGGTGGCCGACGAGTTCTTCGACCCCATCGTGTGGGTGGTGCGCAAGCTCGGCGGCCGGGACAAACCTGCCCGTTCGTGAAGATCCACGAGTACCAGGCCAAGGCCCTCCTCCGCGAGTTTGGGGTTCCCGTTCCCCGCGGCGAGGTGGCTGACACCCCGGCCACGGCGCGCACGGTGGCGGCGCGGCTTGGTGGTCGGGTCGTGGTCAAGGCCCAGGTGCACGCCGGCGGTCGCGGGAAGGGGGGCGGTATCAAGCTGGGGGAGGATCCGGCGGAGGCGGAGACGGCGGCCCGTCAGATTCTCGGCATGATGCTCAAGACTCCTCAGACCCCGCCGGAGGGCGTCAAGGTGCGGAGCGTGCTGGTGGAGGAGGCATTCCCGATCGAGCGCGAGCTGTACCTCTCCATCACCCTGGACCGAGGCCGGGGGACCCACGTCATGATGGCCTCGCCCGCAGGCGGGATGGAGATCGAAGAGGTGGCGGCGTCCACTCCTGAGCTGATCTTGCGCGAGTGGGCTCACCCCGCCCTCGGGCTCCAGGAATTCCAGGGTCGGCGGCTGGCGTTTGGCCTCAACCTCGGCGGCGATCAGTTCAAGCAGAGTGTCAGCCTCATCAAGAATCTGTTTGCCCTCTACCTGGCCAAGGACTGCTCGCTGGTCGAGATCAATCCGCTGGTGGTCACCGGGGACGGGCGCGTGCTCGCCCTCGATGCCAAGCTGAATTTTGACGACAACGCCCTTTTTCGCCACCCCGAGCTCGTGAAGCTGCGGGACGTCCACGAAGAGGATCCGCTGGATGTGGAGGCCTCCAAGTACGGCCTCAACTACATCAAGCTCGACGGGGACGTGGGCTGCATGGTCAACGGGGCGGGCCTGGCCATGGCCACCATGGACATCGTCAAGCTGGCGGGGGGCGAGCCCGCCAACTTTCTTGACGTCGGGGGCGGGGCCTCGTCCGAGCAGATCGAGAACGCGTTTCGCATTCTGTCTTCGGACCCCCGCGTGAGGGCCGTCTTCATCAACGTCTTCGGGGGCATCCTGCGCTGCGATCGACTGGCGGAGGGAGTCATCGCGGCGGTGAAGAAGCTCGGGCTGCGCCTCCCCGTGGTGGTTCGCATGGAGGGCACCAACGTCGAGCTCGGCAAGAAAATGCTGTCCGAGTCGGGGCTGGCCCTCACCACCGCCGACGACATGGCGGACGGAGCACGCAAGGCGGTGGCGCTCGCCCGGGGCCAGGCATGATCCTCGTCGATCGGTCGACGCGCGTGGCCGTGCAAGGGATCACGGGTCGTGAGGGGGCCTTTCACGCCGCGCGGTGCAGGGAGTACGGCACGACCGTCGTGGGCGGCGTGACTCCGGGCAAGGGCGGGACCGTTCACGAGGGCTTCCCCGTGTGGAACACGGTGGCGGAGGCGGTTGACAAGGAAGGGGCCACCTGCGCGCTGATCTTCGTCCCGCCGGCGGCCGCTGCTGACGCCATCATGGAAGCGGCTGCGGCGGGCGTGCCCCTTGTTGTTTGCATCACGGAGGGGATTCCGGTGGCAGACATGGTGCGCGTCAGGCAGTTCCTGGCGAGTACGGAGAGCCGCCTCATCGGTCCCAATTGCCCCGGCCTCATCACCCCGGGGCAGGCCAAGATCGGAATCATGCCCGGGCACATTCACAAGCCGGGCGCCATCGGCGTCGTTTCCCGCAGCGGCACCCTCACCTACGAGGTGGTGGGGCAGCTCACCGGGCGTGGCCTTGGTCAGTCGACGTGCGTGGGCATCGGCGGGGATCCCGTGAACGGCACCAGCTTCGTCGACATCCTGCGCCTGTTCAACGAGGATCCCGAGACGCGCGCCATCATGATGATCGGCGAGATCGGCGGGAGCGCCGAAGAGGAAGGGGCCGCGTACATCAAGGCCCACGTGGAGAAGCCGGTGGTCGCCTTCATCTGCGGCCAGACGGCGCCGCCCGGGCGGAGAATGGGGCATGCCGGAGCCATCATTGCCGGTGGCAAAGGCACGGCGGCCGAGAAGATGAAAGCACTCGAAGCGGCGGGGGCGACCTTGGTGAGGAGTCCGGCCGACATGGGAGCGACCGTGGCAAAGGTCATCGGCGCATGAGCGACACGGGGCGGCAGCAGACGCTGGCCATCATCAAGCCTGATGCGATGGCCAAGGGCGTGGCAGGCGAGATCCTCACGCGCATCGAGCGAGCCGGTTTCAGCATCCGGGCCGCCAAGCTCGTCCGGTTGTCCCCTGCCGAAGCGGGCGGCTTCTACATCGTCCACAAGGAGCGGCCGTTCTACGGGAGCCTGTGCGCGTTTATGACCCAGGGGCCGGTGCTGGTCCTGGTTCTCGAAGCGGAGCACGCCATCGCCCGCTGGCGGGACCTCATGGGCGCTACCAACCCCGCCCAGGCTGCTCCCGGCACCATCCGGCGGGACTTCGCGTCCTCCATCGAGGCCAACGCCGCCCACGGCTCGGACTCCCCGGCCTCAGCCGCCTTCGAGATCGCCTATTTCTTCAGCGCCCTCGAGATTCCGTCGCCATCGCGATGAGGACGTGACGAGTAGCCCGCGGTTAGGGTAGCCGGCATGGATCTACCCGACCGCTTCAACGCCGCGACCTTTTTCGTCGATCGCCACCTGGCCGAAGGTCGCGGTGGCCACCCTGCGTTTCGGGTGGCGGGTGAGTCGCTCAGCTATGCGGGGCTGGCGTCCACCGCCGATCGCGTGGGCAGCGCGCTCGGCGCCCTTGGCGTCGAGATGGAGAACCGGGTGGTACTTGCCCTGGACGACTCCCCGGCCTTCGCCGCCAGCTTCTGGGGGGTGGTCAAGCTGGGGGCGGTGGCCGTGCCCCTCAACACATTGATGTCGGCTCCTGACTACGCGTCCATTCTCACGGAGAGCCGGGCTCGAGTGGCCATCGTCGACGACGCCGTGCTGGCGCGTATCCTGAGCGCGCGAGCGCAGTGCCCTTTTCTCCGTCATGTGATCGTACACGGGCGATCTGCCGGCGGGGCCCTTACCTGGGAGGACGTGCTCGCCCGCGCGCAGGGACCGCTCGAACCGGCCCCCACCGTTCCCGACGACGTCATGTACTGGGGCTATACCTCGGGCTCCACCGGCCGCCCCAAGGCGGCCGTCCACTCCCATCACGACTTCGTGGCGGCCGCCGATCTGGTCGGGGCCGGTATCTTCGGCCTTGGTCCTCGGGATGTGCTCTTCTCGGCCTCCAAGATGTACTTCGCCTTTGGTCTCGGCAATTCGCTCTACTTCCCGGCGCGGGTGGCGGCGTCGTCGGTTCTCGTCCGGGAGCGCCTGGACGCCAAGGGACTGCTGGCCGTCATCGAGCGCGAGCGGCCGACGGTATTCTGCGCCGTCCCCACGCTCTACGCCCGCATGCTCCAGGTCCCGGAGCGTCACGACCTCTCCTCGCTGCGATTGTGCGTCTCGTCGGGCGAGGCGCTGCCCCCGGCCGTCGTCGACGCTTGGCAGGACCGATTTGGCCTCGCCCTCATCGACGTGATGGGCTCCACCGAGGCGTTGCACGATTTCATCGCTGGTCGTCCCGGAGCTCTCCGCCGGGGTGCCATCGGCCAGATCGTGCCCGGCTTTGAGGCTCGTCTGATCGATGACGAGGGACACCCGGTCGGGTCGGGGCACGTCGGGCACCTGCTCATCAAGGGCCCGACGACCTCGGCGTACTACTGGCACCGCCGGGAACGGACGCGGCAGGTCATGCAGGGCGAGTGGCTTCGCACGGGCGACATGCTGTGGCAGGACGGGGACGGCTACTTCTATTTCGCCGGACGCGCCGACGACATGATCAAGGTGGGCGGGCAGTGGGTTTCGCCAAGCGAAGTGGAAGCGCGCTTGGTCGAGCATCCCCTCATCGAGGAGGCGGCCGTGGTCGGTTGCGTGGACGGCCAGGGTCTGATGGAATTGGGCGCCTTCGTGGTGGCCAAAGCCGGTCAGTCTGTTCATGAGGGGGAGCTCAAGACGTGGGTGAGGACCGGCCTGGCCGGTTACAAGGTCCCGCGGCGAATCACCTTCGTCTCCGACCTTCCCAAGACCACGACTGGGAAGATTCAGCGGTTCCGCCTGCGCCCCCCGCCACCTGGGCATGCGCATTGTCCTTGACCGGGTGGCACAGACGTACGTCGATTGGCGCTCCTTGGCGCCGGGAGTGAGCTGGCCTGGAACCTGCTCCTCCCGCCCCCTGTTACAATGCCAGACGGTTTTTCGACATACCCGGAAAGGATCCCGTCAAGAACATCGTGGATGTCACGTTCCTCGAGGCGGCCGTGAAGGCCATCAAGGATTGAGCTCGTCCCCGACGATGCTACGTCCATGATCCACAAGGTTCTCGTGGCGAATCGAGGCGAGATTGCCGTGCGCGTGATTCGCGCCTGCCGAGAGCAGGGGCTCGCCACCGTGGCCGTCTTCTCGGAGGCGGACCGGGACGCATTGCATGTCCAGCTGGCAGACGAAGCGTATCCAATTGGCCCCGCGCCGGCCCGCGACAGCTATCTCGTGATCGACAAGCTGGTCGCCACTGCTCGAGAGGCAGGCGCGGACGCCGTGCATCCGGGGTACGGCTTCCTGGCCGAGAACTGGCACTTCGCCCAGGCCTGCCAGGCGGCGGGCCTCACCTTCATCGGCCCCCCGCCGTCGGCCATTCGCACCATGGGGGACAAGACCGCCGCGCGCCAGCTCGCCCGCCAGCTGGGGGTGCCGATGGTGCCCGGGACCTTGCACCCGCTGACGTCGGACGAAGAAGCGCGCACGCTCGCGCGCGAGGTCGGCTTTCCGCTCATGGTCAAGGCGGCCCGGGGCGGTGGAGGCAAGGGAATGCGGCTGGTCCAGCAGGAGAGAGACCTGGTCGACGCCCTCCGCCTGGCCCGCGCGGAAGCGCAAGGGGCCTTCGGCGACGCGGCCGTGTACCTGGAGCGGCTGGTGAGCGAGCCCCGGCACATTGAAGTGCAGATCCTGGCTGACATTCAGGGTCAGGTGATTCACCTCGGAGAGCGCGAGTGCTCGATCCAGCGCCGGCACCAGAAGCTGATCGAGGAATGCCCGGCGCCCGGGATGGATGCCTCCCCGCGCGAACGTATGGGGGAGGCCGCGTGCCGACTGGCGCGGGCGGCGGGCTACGTGAATGCCGGAACCGTGGAATTCCTGGTCGACGGAACCGACCACTTCTATTTTCTGGAGATGAACACCCGCCTTCAGGTCGAGCATCCCGTCACCGAGATGGTGACCGGCATCGATCTCGTCCACCAGCAGCTCAGGATCGCGGCTGGGGAGCCGCTCGCCTACACGCAGTCCGACATTGGCTGGCGAGGCGCGGCCATCGAGTGCCGCATCAACACCGAAGATCCCTTCGCGGGATGGCTGCCGTCACCCGGCACCATCACCGGGCTGAGGCCGGCGGCAGGCCCCGGCATCCGGGAGGACTCGGGAGTGTACGAGGGTTTCACGGTGCCGGGTGACTACGACACCCTGATGAGCAAGCTGATCGCATGGGGCCCCGACCGACCGGCCGCCCTCGAGCGCATGAGGCGAGCCTTGGCCGAGTACCGGGTGACCGGTGTGCGCACGACCATTCCCATCTTGCGACAGATCATTGACCACGAGCACTTCCGGGCGGGGCGACTCTCGACAGCCTTCCTCGAGCGCGTGCTGCCGGGGCTGCGGGCGGCCGCAGATCGCTATCGCTCCACCGCCGTCCTGGCCGCCGTCCTGTCGGAGTACGAGCGGCTGGGGCACGCCACGTTACCGTCGGTGCCTCTTCTCGACGGGGCGGTCTCGGCCTGGCGTCGTGGCGCTCGCGCCGGCTGGAGCCGATCGTGAAGTTCGTGGCAACCATCGACCGGCAGAGCGAGACGGTCGAGGTCACCGGGGAGGCCGGTCGCTACCGGGTCACGATCGGGGACCGCACCTGGGACGTGGACGCTCGTCTGGGCGGCCAGGGGATCTACTCGCTGCTCGTGGACGGGACCTCGAGCGTCGTGCAGGTGAGCAACCGCGAGGGCACCTGTGCGGTGGAGGTCGGAGGCGAGAGCTACACCGTGGCTGTCGAGGAGGCGACGCGCCACGTGATTCGCACGCGGGGCGGCGCCATCAGGGATGGGGGCGGACACACGGTGAAGGCGCCCATGCCTGGCAAGATCACTCACGTCGCGGTGCGGGTAGGGGATCGGGTGGCGCCGGCCGACACCCTTGTCGTCATCGAAGCCATGAAGATGGAGAACGAACTGAAGGCGATGGCCCCCGGCACGGTGCGGGAGATCCGGGCCGAGGTCGGGCAGGCGGTCAACGCCGGCGACGTTCTCGTGGTCATCGAGGGATAGGAGGGGTTTCCGATAACAGCGTCGTTTGCCAAGGCCCACAACCCCACATAGAATCGGGGCGTCTCGGCGCACCCGAGGACTCGACCAAACGCGGCCCCCGAGAGCCCTTGGGGCGCCGGAAACGAGGAGATCAGTCATGCGTATTCTTGCCCTTCCCATCGCGGCGGCGCTTGCCCTCGCGGTGACCCTACCGGCGCCGGCTCAGGAGGCCGGCACCCTGAAGAAGATCAAGGACAGCGGCAGCATCACCCTTGGTCATCGCGACACGTCAATTCCCTTCTCCTACTACGACGACAAGCAGCAGGTGGTCGGCTACGCCATGGACATCTGTCAGCGGATCGTCGACGCGATCAAGAACGAGCTCAAGCTCCCGAAGATCGACGTCAAGCTGAATCCGGTCACCTCGGCCACGCGCATCCCGCTGATGGCCAACGGCACCATCGACCTCGAGTGCGGCTCGACCACCAACAACCTCGAGCGGCAGAAGCAGGTGGCCTTCACCATCACCCATTTCGTGACCGCCAATCGCTACGTCGCCAAGAAGGCCTCCAAGATCGAGAAGCTGGCCGATCTCAAGGGCAAGACCGTGGTCTCGACCGCGGGGACCACCAACATCAAGTGGGTGACCGAGGAGAACCAGAAGCAGAACCTCGGCCTGAGCATTGTGGCGGCCAAGGACCATGCCGAGGCGTTCCTCATGGTCGACACCGGGCGCGCCGCGGCGTTCTTCATGGACGACATCCTGCTCTACAGCCTCGTCGCGAATTCGAAGAATCCGGGCGAATGGGCGATCGGCGCCGAGGCGTACACGATCGAGCCCTACGGCATCATGCTGCGCCGGGAGGATCCCGCCTTCAAAAAGGTGGTCGACAACGCGGTCATCCAGCTGTACAAGAGCGGGCAGATCAACCCGATCTACGAGAAGTGGTTCCTGAAGCCGGTGCCGCCCAAGGGTATCAACCTGAACGTGCCTATGAGCGCGCCTTTCAAGAAGGTGGTGGCCACCCCCACCGATTCGGGCGATCCGGCGGCCTACCAGTAGGGGCCGCCCGGCCCCGAGGAGGGCGGGGGCGTGAGATACCACTGGAACTGGGGCGTCTTCTGGCAGCCCGCCGCCGACGGCAGCGGCACCTGGCTCCATTACCTGCTGGTCGGCATCGGCTGGACGCTGGCCACCGCTCTGGCCGCCTGGATCATCGCGCTGGGCGTCGGCTCAATCGTAGGGGTGATGCGCACGACGCCCAGCCGATGGGCGGTCCGACTGGGGAACGGCTATGTCGAGCTCTTCCGGAACATTCCCCTTCTCGTCCAGATGTTCCTGTGGTTCTTCGTCCTGCCCGAGCTCTTGCCCCCCGCCCTGGGCGAGCGGATCAAGCAGATGCCCCCCCCGTGGAGCGCCTACATCCCGGCTGTGCTGTGCCTCGGCTTCTACACCTCGTCGCGGGTCGCCGAGCAAGTGCGCGCCGGGCTCCAGTCCCTGCCGCGCGGACAGATGCAGGCGGCCACCGCCGTCGGCTTCACCCTCGCCCAAGCCTATCGCTACGTCGTCCTGCCCCAGGCCTACCGGATCATCCTGCCTCCGCTCACCTCCGAGTTCCTGAATATCATCAAGAACAGCGCGGTGGCCCTCACCATCGGATTGCTGGAGCTCACCGCCCGGGCCCGTTCCATGCAGGAGTTCACCTTCCAGGTGTTCGAGGCCTTCACGGCCGCGACGATTCTGTATGTCCTCATCAACATCGTTGTGGTCGTCGGCATGCGCTGGATCGAGAAGCGGCTGGCCGTGCCGGGTCTGATCGCGGTCGGCGGCGGCCCCCAGGCCGGCCACTAACCCCTCGCCATGTTCACGGGGTTCGACTGGGACGTCATCCAGCGTAGCCTCCCGTACCTCTTCAGAGAGGGGATGACGTTCACGCTGACCCTCACCGCGCTTGCCATGGTGTTCGGCACGATTCTCGGTACGCTCCTGGCGATGATGCGGTTGTCGAGCTTTACCGTACTCTCCACAGTCTCGGGCGGCTACGTGAACCTGATGCGCTCCGTGCCCCTCGTACTGGTGATCTTCTGGTTCTATTTCCTGGTACCGTACATCGGGGCCTGGGTCCTCCGTCAGAACGAGCCGGTCCGGGTCGGTGCCTTCCTGTCCGCGGCGATCACGTTCACCCTGTTCGAGGCGGCCTATTACTGCGAGATCATGCGGGCCGGCATCCAGTCCATCCCGCGGGGGCAGGTCTGGGCCGGGTACGCGCTCGGGCTGAACTACTGGCAGACCATGGGTAACGTGGTCTTGCCCCAGGCCTTCCGTAACATGCTGCCGGTGCTGCTCACCCAGACGATCATCCTGTTCCAGGACACCTCCCTGGTGTACGTGCTGTCCATCACGGACTTCCTCGGCGCGGCGAGCAAGGTGGCCCAGCGCGACGGACGCCTCGTCGAGATGTACCTGTTCGTCGCGGTGGTCTACTTCATCATCAGCGCCGTCCTGTCCCAGCGCGTCAAGCGGCTGCAAGCGCGGATCGCCGTCCCCGGCAAGCTCTAGGAGAACGCCATGGCGATGATCGAGATGAAGAACGTCAGCAAGTGGTACGGGACGTTCCAGGTGCTCACGAATTGCACGACCAACGTCGACAAGGGCGAGGTGGTGGTGGTGTGCGGGCCCTCTGGCTCCGGCAAGTCGACGCTCATCAAGTGCGTCAACGCCCTGGAGCCGTTCCAGAAGGGTGACGTGCTCGTCGACGGCGTGTCGGTGGCCGATCCCAAGACTAACCTCCCGAAGCTGCGCGCCCGGGTCGGCATGGTCTTCCAGCACTTCGAGCTGTTTCCCCATATGAGCGTGAGCGACAACCTCTCGCTGGCCCAGATCAAGGTCCTCGGCCGTTCGAAGGAGGAGGCGGTGGATCGGGGAATGAAGTATCTCGACCGCGTCGGCCTCAAGGCCCACGCCCACAAGTTTCCCGGTCAGCTCTCCGGCGGCCAGCAGCAGCGGGTGGCGATCGCGCGCGGGTTGTCGATGGATCCCATCGCGATGCTGTTCGATGAGCCAACCTCGGCCCTCGACCCTGAGATGATCAACGAGGTGCTGGACGTGATGGTGGGGCTCGCCCAGGAAGGCATGACCATGATGGTGGTCACCCACGAGATGGGTTTCGCCAGGAGGGTGGCGAACCGCGTAATCTTCATGGACCAGGGGGAGATCGTGGAGGACGCGAAGAAGAACGACTTTTTCGGCCAGCCGCGCTCGGAGCGCGCGGTGCAGTTCCTCTCCAAGATCCTGCACCACTGAGGGCGCCCGGCTCGACCCGCCTGGCGGCAGGCCGTTTCGCAACGATGCGCCCGTCGGCGAAAGGCGAGGTATCATCAGCCCATCGGACCATGCGCTATTGCCTGATCGTCCTCGGCGCCCTGGCGGGGATGGCCCTCGCCGCCGGGGGTTGCCAGCGAGACAATCCCGCCACCGCCGCTCAGCCTCCCAAACCGGCTGCCGCCGCGGCGCCGCGCTCCGTGCGGGTCGTTCCCGCCCTCTTGGAGAAGGTGCCGCGCACAGTGGAGGCCACGGGGACCCTGGCCGCCGACGAGCAGGTTATCTTGGGGACGAAGGTCCCGGGTCGGCTCAGGGAGATCAGCGTTGACCTCGGTAGCCGTGTGCACAAGAGCCAGGTCGTGGGCAGGATTGATCCTGGTGACTATCAGCATCGGCTCGAACAGGCGGTGGCCGCGCTTCAACAGGCGCGCGCCCGGCTCGGGCTCTCGCCCGACGGCACCGATGATCGGGTCGACCCCGAGCAAACGGCGATCGTGCGCCAGGCCCGGGCGGTGCTCGACGAAGCGAAGCTCACCCGGGATCGGATGACTCGACTGTGGGACCAGCAGCTCATCGCTCGCGCCCAGCTGGACTCGGCCCAGTTTGGCTTGCAGTCGGCGGAGGGGCGCTTCCAAGACGCTCTGGAGGAGGTGCGGAATCGTCAGGCTATCCTCGTCCAGCGCCGGTCCGAGGTGGATCTGGCGCGCCAGCAGCTCGCCGATACCGCGCTCGTGTCCCCAATCGACGCTGCGGTCAGCCAGCGCCAGGCCTCGACCGGCGAGTATCTGGGGGTGGGGGCGCCCGTGGTCACCCTGGTGCGGACACATCCCTTGCGTCTGCGCCTGTCGGTGCCTGAACGGGAAGCGGCGTCGGTGAAGGTCGGCCAGTCGGTACGGGTCAGGGTAGAGGGGGATCCGGGAGGCCACCAGGGAACGGTGGCCCGGCTCTCGCCCCAGATCGCCGAGCTGAACCGCACGCTGTTGATCGAGGCCGAGGTCCCGAACGAGCGGGGACTCCTGCGGCCCGGGGCGTTCGCTCGAGCGGAGGTGGTCACCCAGGTCGACCAACCGATGGTGACCCTTCCTGCCTCGGCGGTGGTGGTCTTCGCGGGGGTCGAGAAGGTGATGAGCGTGAAGGATGGCAAGAGCGTGGAGATCCGCGTGCAGACGGGACGTCGCCAGGGCGATCGGGTAGAAGTGGTGTCGGGGCTGCAAGGGGGCGAGCCGGTCGTCGCTCAGCCGGGAAACCTGGCCGGGGGCCAGGCAGTGGTGGTGGAGAAATAGATGCAGAAACTTGCCGAGGTCTGCATCCGCCGGCCGGTCTTCGCCACCATGATCATCATGGCCCTGGTGGTGGTCGGCACGGCCAGCTACTTCAGGCTCGGCGTCGACCGCTTTCCCTCGGTGGAGCTGCCCACCGTCTCCGTCCGCACGGAACTGCCCGGCGCCTCGCCGGAGGAGATGGAAACGCAGGTCTCGCAGAAGCTGGAAGAGGCCATCAACACCATCCAGGGCATCCACGAGCTTCGCTCCATCACCAGTCCCGGCAACTCCCTCGTCATCGTCACCTTCAATCTCAACCGCCCCATCGACGTGGCCGCCCAGGACATTCGCGAGAAGGTGGCCATTGCCGTCCGCACCCTGCCCCGCGACATCCGGCCCCCGATCATCTCCAAGTTCGACAACGATCAGGCGCCGGTGCTGACCCTGGCCGTGTCCGGGAACCGCTCGCTGCGCGAGCTGACGGAGATCGCCGACAAGACGGTCAAGGTTGACATCGAGCGCGCCTCCGGGGTGGGCGAGGTGCGGCTGGTGGGGGGCCTCTCGCGCGCGGTCAACGTGTGGATCGACGCCAACCGGCTGGCCGCCTACCAGATTCCGATTACCTCGGTGCGCGACGCCATAGCCCGGCAGAACGCCGATCTGCCAGGGGGCAACGTCACCGCCGGGCGCAACGAGCAGTCCCTGCGGACGATGGGGCGTATCGTCGACCCCAAGTCGTTCAACGATCTGGTGGTGGCCACCGTCAACGGCGCTCCCATCCGCGTGCGCGACATCGGGGCGGCCGAGGACGGCACCAAGGAGCAGCGCTCGGCCGCCCGCATCAACGGCGTGCCGAGCGTGGTGCTGGAAGTACGCCGACAGTCCGGGGAAAACACGGTGGCGGTCATCGAGGCGGTGAAGGCCAACCTGGCTCGCCTGGCGCCCCGCCTGCCTGCCGACGTGAAGACCGAGATCGTCCGCGATCAGTCGAACTACATCTATAACGCGCTACACGAGATCAACTTGCATTTGGTGCTGGGCAGCATCCTCGCGTCGCTGGTGGTCCTCCTGTTCATGCGAAGCCTCCGGTCGACCATCATCGCGGCGGTGGCCATCCCGTGCTCGGTCATCTCCGCCTTCGGCATGATGTGGGCGCTCGGGTTCACCCTCAACAGCGTGACCATGCTGGCCCTCGTGCTCATGGTGGGCATCGTCATCGACGACGCCATCGTCGTCCTCGAGAATATCTACCGGTTCGTGGAAGAGAAGAAGATGCGTCCGTTCGAGGCGGCCCGCGAGGCCACCGCCGATATCGGGCTGGCCGTCATGGCCACCACCTTCTCGCTGGTGGTGATCTTCGTGCCGGTGTCGTTCATGTCCTCCATCTCCGGACGCTTCCTGTATCAGTTCGGTCTCACGGCGGCCGTATCGGTCCTGGTGAGCCTGCTTGTCTCCTTCACCCTCACCCCCATGATGAGCGCACGCATGCTGCGCCCCGAGGACGCCAGCGCCCAAGGCCATGCCGAGGCGCGGTCGCGGCGAGGCTTCTACGGGGTGATCGATCGGAGCTATACGTGGCTGCTGAGGCTCTCGATGAGCCGCGGGGGGCGTCCGGTGGTGGTCGTGCTCGCCCTTCTCGTGCTGGCGTCCACCATCCCCCTCTACGGGTGGGTCAAGCGCGAGTACGTGCCGAGCGACGTCGACGAGGCCGAGTTCGAGATGCTCATCGAAGGCCAGGAGGGCATGAGCCTGGCGGCCATGGACGAGGCGCTCCAGGCCATCGATCGGGAGGCCCGGACGGTGCGTGGCGTGCGGCTGGTCGTTTTGGTTACCGGGACCGGAGGGCTGGCTCGTGTCAACCAGGGAAACGGCTACATTCGCATCGCACCCCATGCCGAGCGCACGGTGACCGTGGCCCGGTTGTGGGACGGGGTGCGTCGGGGTGATCCGCTCGCCGCCTTCCAAGGCAACTACTCCCAGCGCCAGGTCATGCAGGAGCTGCGAGGGCGTCTACGCAAGTTCACCGACATGCGCATCTCGATTCGCAATATCCCCGGTTTCAACATCGGCGGCGGTAACTTCGACATTGATTTCGTTCTCCGGGGGCCAGATCTGGAGCACCTAGCGCGCTACGGCGACCAGCTGCGGCGCCGGGGCATCGAGCTGGGCGGTATGAACGACCTCAACACCACCCTGCGCCTCGATCGGCCTGAGCTGCGCGTGCAGATCGACCGGGAACGGGCGGCCGACCTCCTCGTCGACACCGAGCAGATCGCCACGACGCTCCGGCTCATGGTGGGGGGGGACCAGGAGGTCTCGCGCTTTCGCGATCCCATCATCAACGAGGACTACGACGTCCAGCTGCGTCTGCGCGAGGAGGATCGGCGCGACCCGAGGACGATCTCCCGGCTCTTCGTGGGTCGCGCGAGTGCCACGGCGGGCTCGGGTGTGGGCGCGGCTCCCGCCCTCGGGCTGGCGCCTGGCGGCGGCCTGGTCCGGCTCGACAGCCTCGTGAAGATCGTCCCCACCCGGACCGCGCCCCGTATCGATCGCTCCGATCGTCAGCGGGAGGTCCGCCTGCGCGCCTCGGTGGCGCCGGGGTACGGCCTCGCCGACCGGATCGACGCGTTACGCCAGGCGGCCGTCCAGATGGATCTGCCGGCGGGCTATACCACGGCCGTGTCGGGGCGGGCGAGCGAGTTCGAGAAGACCTTCAAGGAGTTCCTGTGGGTATTTCTCCTCGCCGTCATCTTCATGTACATGATCCTGGCCTCGCAGTTCGAGAGCCTCATCCATCCGCTCACGATCCTGCTCTCGCTCCCCCTGGCCGTGCCCTTCGCGCTCTTTTCGCTCTGGTACACGGGCAACACCCTGAATCTGTACTCGGCGCTGGGGATCCTGGTGCTGTTCGGCATCGTCAAAAAGAACTCCATCTTGCAGATCGACCAGATGAACGCCCTCCGCGAGGCCGGCCACGATCGAGCCTACGCGATCATCGAGGGCAACCGCAACCGCCTCCGCCCGATCCTCATGACGACGCTGGCCCTGGTGGCGGGCATGCTGCCCCTCTGGCTCGGGACGGGCCCGGGGGCCGAGGAGCGCCGCGCCATCGCCGTCGTGGTGATCGGCGGCCAGTCCCTCTGCTTGTTGCTCACCTTGCTGGTGACGCCAGTGGCCTACTCGCTCTTCGAGGACTTTGCGCGGGCCATGGGCTGGCGAGGCCTGTCCCGTCGGAGTCGTCGGGTGATGGACCGGCTCCTCCCGGAAAACGGCTGGTGGCGGCCACGCACGGCGAACGGCACGGCCCTCGGGCCCCGGATTCCGGTGGCGCCGTTCGAGGATGACGACCGCGAGGCTCCTCCCCAGCGGCCCGAAACCGGACACCGCTGAGGGGCCTCACGCATCCAAGGGCAGATGACATGTACCCACACCAGAGCGAACGTCTGAGCGGCGCCCTGGACCGCGCTGGGCTGCAGGCCCTCGTGGCCACGGGGTCCGCCAACGTCGCCTACATAACCGGGTTCCCGAGCCGTGCCGACGCGGGGCCGATAACAGGAGGATCATCGGCTGTCTTTACCCGTCAAGGGACCGCGCTGGTGCTCCCGGCCGTCGAAGCGGTCTCGGCCGTCGTGGAGGGCACCGAGGTTGACCACGTCGTCTGCTATGGCGCCTTTTCTGGCGTGATCAAGGATTCCCCCGATGGGGTGCTGCGTCGCCTCCAGTCGGTCCTGGATCAGCGCGCGGCCGGCCTCGCCGACTCTATCGACCGTGCCCTCGGCCTGCTTGGCGTGCGGAGTGGACGAGTCGGCGTCGACGCGACCGGGCTCGTTCGTTCAGAGTGGGACCGCGTCAACGGGCGGCTCGCCTCCCTCGAGGTCGTCAATGGGGCAGACCCGCTCGCGGCCGCACGGCGGGTGAAGGCGCCTTTCGAGATCGAGTGCCTCCAGCGTGCCCTCGGCATCGCCGAGGAGGCGCTCAACGAGGTGATCCAGACCCTGGCTCGCGGTACTACCGAGCGCGAGGCGGCCGCCGCCTACCGGGCTGCGGTCGTGAAGCGTGGGGCCGAACCGTGCCGCGTCCTGGCTTCGATGGGCGAGCGTACGAGCCTCCCCCTGGCGTGGCCGACCGATCGCGCCTTGCACCCGGGCGAGGTGGTCTGCTTCGATGTGGGATGCGTCTATCGTGGATACCACGCGCGGGTTGCGCGGACCGGGGTCCTGGGCGAGCCCACGCGTGAGCACGACGCCAGCTACGGAGCGCTCCTGGCGGGCGTGGAGGCTGCGCTCGAGGGTACGACGCCGGGGCGCTCGGCTAGCCACGTCGTCACGTCGGCGGTCGGGGCCACACGGGCCCACGGTCTGGCGCGCTATCAGAGCGACCGCGTCGGCCACGGGATCGGCCTCGAGCCATGCGAATCTCCGGAGCTCGCTCTCGGCGAGCAGACGGCGCTGGAGGCAGGCGAAGTGCTCCAGATTGGGGTGTGCTTTCACGAGGTCGGCGCGGTCGGGTTCGCCGTGACGGAGACAGCCCTGGTGGCGATGACCGGCGCCCGGGTGCTGAATCGCTCGGCGCGAGGCTTGATTACCCTCGACTGAGCTGCGCAAGGCCTTTCCGGGGATCCGAAGGCCCCCGGCGGCCGTTGTGCCTGCGACCCGGGTGTGCTAGTTTGAGCCATTTTATCCGGACGTGCTGTCCGCGTCCCAGTACAGCAGGACTACTTTCACCGGAGGGACACATGACTCCATTCAGGATCGTGCCCTGGCGTCGTCCCATGACCCTGGTCGGGCTCGCCCTCGCCGTCGTTCTCGGCGGGCCGCTGCCCCTGGTGGCGCAGCAGGCACCGGCGGGACAGGTCACCATGGCCTGGCACGTGACGATTGCGCCGAGCTGGTTCGACCCCTCGACGGCGCCGCCGCAGATCACCCCATTCGGGCTCCTGTACGCGCTCCACGACGCGCTGGTACGGCCGTATCCCGGCCACAAGATGGGCCCGAGCCTCGCCGAGTCGTGGCAGGAGAGCGCCGACGGCAAGATCTACGAGTTCAAGCTGCGGCCGGGCCTCAAGTTCCACAACGGTGATCCCGTGACGGCCGAGGACGTGAAGTTCAGCTTCGAGCGCTACAAGGGGGCGGGGGCGACCATCATGAAGGAGCGCGTGCGGGAGGTGGAGATCGTCAATCCCCTCCTGGTGCGCTTCCATCTCAAGGAGCCGTGGCCGGACTTCATGACGTTCTACGGCACCACCGCCACCGCGGCCGGCATCGTGGTGCCCAAGAAGTACCTCTCGCAAGTGGGTGACGACGGGTTCAAGAAGCTTCCGGTGGGGGCGGGGCCCTTCAAGTTCGTGAGCCACAAGCCAGGGGTCGAGGTTGTCCTGGAGGCCTATCCTGGATATTGGCGCCGGGTGCCCCACATCAAGACCCTCGTCATGAAGAGTGTTCCCGACGCCAACACCCGGGCGGTCATGCTCAAGAGCGGGGACGCCGACATCGCGGTCGCCCTCGACGGCCCCGACGCCGAGAACCTCAAGCGTGATCCGCGCATGCAGGTGGTGGCCTCCAAGCACGCCTCGATCTTCTGGGTGGAGTTCGCCGACCAGTGGGACCCGAAGTCCCCCTGGCACGACAAGCGGATGCGGCTGGCCGCGAACTACGCGCTGAACCGCCAGGCCATCAACGAGGCCGGCTGTATTGGCCTGTGTCCACCGGCGGGCGTGATTGTGCCGCGTGTCATGGACTTTGCGCTGCAAGTCGAGGCCCTGGCCTATGATCCGCAGAAGGCCAAACAGTTGCTCGCCGAGGCGGGCTATCCCAATGGGCTCGAGGCCGGGGAGTTCGCGGCGATTCCTGGGTTCCCGACGGTGGCCGAAGGGGTGCTCAACTATCTGAACGCGGCCGGCATTCGTCTCAAGATGAAGGCGATGGAGCGGGCGGCTTTCTATGCGGCCTGGAAGGACAAGCAGGTGCGGGGGCTGTTCCTCACCGCGGTGGGAAACTCCGGCAACGCGGCCAGCCGCGTCGAGTCGTTCATCCAGTCCAAGGGCGCCTACGCGTACGGGGGCTATCCCGACATCGACGATATGTTCCTGCAGCAGGCGCGCGAACGGGACCCCAAGAAGCGTGAAGCGCTCCTGTTGAAGATTCAGCAGCTCACGATCGACCGGGTGATGTTCGCGCCGGTCATGGACCTCCGCGCCTTGATGGGGGTCGGCCCACGCGTGGCCAAGCACACGATCACCGATGTCTGGATGAGCCCGTTCCCGTCCTACGAGGACATGACGTTGAAGCCATAGGCGGTGAGCCGGCCAGGGGTCGGGTCTTGTGGACCCTGGCCGGCGACAGGCTACGACGGCTTCTGCTTATCAGTCAGGTGGTCGGCGTGGCGGTGCAGCAGCTTCCAGGCGCCGTCCTCCCAGCGGAAGACCATGGTCACCCGGAAATCTAGGGACAACGGCGTTGCGCGGCCGGTGATACGCGCCTCGCCGCGCTCGAACTGCACCACGAAGGCCAGTTCGCGGCCGGCGGCAGAGCTGATGATCTCGTAGCGACACGTCCCGCCCGCGAACGACTGGGCAACCCACTCCAGACGCGGTCCGATCTGAACCCAGCCCATCTCGTGCCCGCCGAACCCGCCGAAGAGCGTGGTATCGGCGTGATGAGAGAAACACTCGCGGATCGGTGCCCCCCGTCCCTCCAGCAACTCGTCATTGGCGCGGTTGGCGGCGGCGAGCGCGTCAGGGAACTGCTCCGGCGGCGTCCGCGTATCCATCGACCCTCCCTCGGCGCTCGTCAGAAGAGCAGCGCCTCGCCTGGATTGAGGGCCACCACCCTGATGGGAGCGCTGAGTGTCCTCTTGCGCATCCAGGCACCTCCTTGCGGATGGCTCGACTCTAGGGACCTGCCCCCCGCCCGTCAAGGGAAACGGGTCGCACTTTGCAGGAGGGGGCGTTCGCGCGATATATTTCGCCGACCCCATAACACGCATGGAGAACCTGGCCCCGCTCGCATCGGCGACCGCCCTGGCCCGAACGCCGCTGTTCTCCCAGCTCAGCCGCGTTGATCTCGCCAAGCTTGCCGGCGAGCTGGAGGAGCGTCAGTTCGAGGCGGGAGCGATCGTGGTGCGGGAGGGAGAACCCGGCGACGCGCTTTACGTGATCAAATCGGGTGAAGCGCGGATCGTGGTCGGTCCCGATGCCGCCCCCGACCGCCCGCGCATCGTGCTGCGCGCCGGGGAGTGCTTCGGCGAGATGGCCCTCCTGACTGACCTGCCGCGCACGGCGTCGGTGGTGGCCCACACGGACCTCACCGTCTGGCAGCTCTCGCGCCCGCGCTTCGACACCCTCGTGACCAACGAGCGGACCATCGCCAAGAACATCGAGCGGGTGCTCACCGAACGGCTGGCCCTCAGCAGTCGCCAGCTCGCCGCCACCCGAGCCACCGCCCACCAGCTGGCGCGGTCCGCCCTGCGCCTCCTGACGCCGGCCGCGCTCGGGCTGTTCGGGAGTCTGATCGTGCGACCTCGCTGGGAGGCCGATGTGCTCGCCCGGATCTGTGCGCGCACGGGGCAGGAGCAGGCCCTCGTTGATCTCGCGCGGGTCCCCGGCTTCCTCGTGCGCGGCGAGACGTGGGTGGCCGCCGACGAGGCGACGGCGGAGCTGGTCCGCGATGCGCTGACCGAACCGGCGCCGACGTGGCTCGACGTGGCCAGCGACGAGCTCGCCAGCGCTGGGGACGCGGCCGGCGCCGTGGAGCTCGCCTTGCGTGGGAAGGCGCTCGCGCGGGCGGCGGCGTTCCTCGTCGCCGAGCAGGCGCGGCTGGCGGGGACGGTCACCGTGGACGACGTCGATCGTTGGACTCTCCACGCTGCCCGCGACGAGGCCCTCGGGGCCCAGCTCGCGGAGCTGCGCGCCATGGTCCTTGCGCGCCGCCGACCTGGCCCTCGCGGACGCGGGAGGCTTCCGCGCGGCCGGTCTGCGCTCAATCGATTGCGCTTCAGGCTGCGAGTGGTGGGGCTGAGCCGTATTGTTGCCGTCGTGCTGGCTCTGGCCTTCTTCGTGCTCGGGTGCTTGCTCCCAACACCAGAGGGACTGGAGCGCGCGGGGCTGGTCACCCTCGGCGCGATCGTGGCCACCGTTCCCCTGCTCGTGGTCGGCGTCCTGCCCGACTACGTCATCATGCTGCTGCTGGCCATCGTCCTGGTGGTACCGGGGATGGTGGCGCCGGCCGATATGCTCGGCGGGTTTGCGACCCCTGCCTGGTTGATGATTCTTACGCTCCTGGTGGTGGGCACGGCCGTTTCTCGCTCGGGGCTGATGTTCCGGCTCGTGCTGAAGTCACTCGAGCGGCTGCCCGGCAACTACCTGACGCAGAGCCTCGTGCTATCGGGGACCGGCATCTTCATGACGGCGGGTATCACGAGCGGGGCGACGCGCATCGCGCTCGGGGTGCCCATCGCACGGGGCATCGCTGAAAGTCTCGGCTTCACGCGTCGCAGCCCGGGCGCGGCCGCTCTCGGATTGCTGACATTCTTCACCTTCATCCAGCTCGACACCCTCTTCCTCACCGGATCGTTCACGGCGCTCGTCGTGCACGATCTACTCCCAACCTCGGCCCGGAGTGAGATCACGTGGTGGCGGTGGTTCCTCCTCGCCCTGCCGCCCGCACTGCTGATGTTCGTCGTGTACTACGCGTTTCTCCTGGTCCATTTCCGTCCGCGCGGCCTTCGTCAGGTTGATGTCCGGGCCGTCCGCCTGCAGGAGGAGTTGCTCGGAGCGCTCACTCGGGCCGAGATCTGGAGCGTCGTTGTCCTGGTGGGACTGGTGATCGGCTTCGCCACCCGGCCGTATCACGGCATGGCCCCCGCCTGGTTAGCGGTAGCCGCCTTCGTGATCCTGTTCATGGTCGGTGTCCTCGATCACACGGCGCTACAGACAGGCGGGAGCCTTGGCCTCCTCGTCTACTCCGGGCTGATCCTCAGCCTGGGAGCCGTGTTCGCCGGGCTTGGGATCGACAGCTGGCTGTCGTCGCTGGTGCGGAGCGGGATGCCGACCATCGTGGCCAACCCGTACGCGTTCGTGCTCGTGCTGTCTCTGATTGCTTTTGCGCTTCGCTTCTTCGTGCCGTGGATGACGGCGTCCACCCTCCTGGCCCTCATCACCATCCCGTTGGCGGAGGGTCTCGGCTTTCATCCGTTCATCCCCGTCCTGGTCACCGTGATGGCCGGCGACCACAGCTTTCTCCCCTACGTCAACATGGGGTACTCGATCGTCTACTTCGCGAGCGACGGTGAACTGTTCAGCCACGCCCAGGCCCGACGTCCTCTCATGGTGGAGTCGCTCATCCGGATCCTGGCCCTGCTAGCCAGTGTCCCCATCTGGGATGCCCTGGGGATGCTGTGAGGCCCGGGAGCGGTGGCCCTTGGGCAGACTCGCGAGGTGAGGCCTCGCAAGCCTGTCGCACGGCGGCCGCCTGTTCCCGTAGCGCGGGGTGCGCCGTGCGCCACTCGCGGCTGTTTGGGCCGAGATCGGCCAGGCGGGCCAGCACGCTGGCCAAACCACGGCAGTGCTCCTTGCCGCCGACCCGCAGCAAAAGTACCACCGCGACCTGATCGGCCTCTCGTTCTTGGTCAACGCTGTGGGGAATGGCGGTGCCGTGGCGCCGCGCGAGGTGGCCGAGCTGATGGGCGAGGAGCCCCCGCAACTCCCCAGCGGAGAGCTCGTTCAACGCCCCTTCGGTAATGAGGAGGGCCACCGTTTGCGGGCAGCGAGGCTCTTGGCGGATCGCCACGGAGGCGTTGACCTGGGTAGCGGGCACGATACCGAGCCTCACCACACAGCCCGGGGGGACCTTGATCTGCGCGGCCTGGAGCAGCGGCAGCAGCACGCCCGTCAGCCGTGACTGTTCCTCCGGGGTTGCGTCGCGGAAGGAGACGGGAGGGCGAGGGCTGGCGCACCCCATCGTGACGATTATGGCCAGCACCAGACCCTGCCGGAGGCGGCCAAGGCTGACGCGCACCACGCCCCGTCAGTACTTGTAAAAGTGCTGGGCGATTTCGAAGGCGACGTCCTGGCCCTCGAAGCCGCGAACCTCCGAGCGCTTCACCGTCAGATAGGCCTGGGCGAGCACCTCACCCAGCGCCGCGCGCAGGATCTCGTCGTGTTCCAGGGCATCGAGTGCTTCGCCGAGCGAGCGCGGCAAGCGTCTGATGCCCCGCCGGGCTCGCTCATGGTCGGACAGGCTATCGGGATCGACGAGGGTGGGCTCGCCCGGATCCAACTTGCGCTCGATGCCGTCGAGGCCGGCCGCGAGCAATCCCCCGAGGGCAAGGTAGGGATTGTTCGAGGCATCGCTCGGCTTCAGCTCCAGGTTGGTGGACTCCACCTCCAGCCCACGTCGCCGCGACGGGATCCGGATGGCTCCCTCGCGGTTATCGGGGCCCCAGGCGGTGTAAGCGCTCGACCAGAAACGTGGCTGCAGCCGGCGATACGAGTTCACGCTCGGCGCGGTCAGGGCTACCAGGGCGGGCAGGTGGGCCAGCACCCCGCCGATGAAGCTGTAGGCCGCTTCGGAGAGACCATAGCGGTCGCGCGCGCTGTGAAAGGAGTTGGTACCATCCGACAGCCCCCATAGGCTGAAGTGGATGTGGGCACCGTTCCCGGCCTGGTCCGGGAAGGGCTTGGGGGCGAACGAGGCGACCAGACCATGCTTGAGGGCCACCCCCCGCGCGGTCTCCCGCAGGGTGATCTGGTTGTCGGCGGCACGCAGCGCCTCGGTGAAGCGAATCGGTAGCTCCTGCTGGCCTGGGCCCAGCTCAGCGTAGTACTGCTCGGGATGCACGCCTTGGGCGATGAGCGCCTCGATGAGATCGGACATCACGGGGGCGGCCGAGTCCATCCCGATGGTCGAGAAGCAGTTGCTGTGGTCCAGGGGGACGAAGGCCGATCCCTCCCGCCGGGCCAGGGTGAACTCGTTTTCGAAGGCGGCCCGGCAGCCGAGACCTTGGCTGGCCGCGCGCGCGATGATGCGCTTGAGGAAGCCTCGCGGACACGCCCCCCACGGCTCGCCCTCGAGGGTCAGCATGTCGCACAGGAGCCGTGCCGAGCGCGGCGCGTAAGGCAGAATGGCGAAGGTGGCGGGATCGGCCATGAGGCGGATCTCGCCCACCGGCCCGAACGAGCCCTCGGCTGCGAGCTGATCCAGCATGTTCATGGACTGCATAGCCACCGTCAGCCCGATGCCCGATACCAGATAGGACTCGAGGAACTCGGTGGCGCAGGCCTTCGCGCGGATAACGCTGTCGTTGCCACAGTAGAGGAACCGGACGAGCTGGATCTTCTCGTGCCGGCTCTGGCGCACGATGTGCCGGAGCCGCCGCTGGGTGTCGCGCTCCTGGCGGGCTTGATCCTCGGTCATGACCGGCGCCCTCCTCGTCGTCGACGCTGGCACGCTCGCCCGACGGCGTCAAGAGCGGGCGGAGTGGACGGCCAATCTTGACGCGCTACTTCACCGCCCCCGCCGTGAGACCGGACACGTAGTAGTCGAGAAAGAAGACGTAAAGAATGACGATGGGGACGGAGCCGAGCACGGCGCCCGCCATGAGCTGGCCCCAGAAGTAGATGTCGCCCCGGATGAGCTCGCTGGTGACGCCCACGCTGGCCGTGATCTGATCGGACGACGAGGTAAAGGTCAGCGCATAGATGAACTCGTTCCAGGACAGGGTGAAGGCGAAGAGGATTGCGCACACCAGGCCCGGGATGGCGATGGGCAGCACAATGCGCATGAGGGCCTGCATCCGGGTGGCCCCGTCCACCATGGCGCACTCCTCGACCTCCTTGGGCACCGTGCGGAAGTAGCCCATGAGGAGCCAGGTGCAGAAGGGCACCAGGAAGGTCGGATACGTCACCACCAGCGCCCACTTGGAGTCGGCCAGCCCGATCCAGTTGACCACCTGGGCGAGAGGCAAGAACAGCAAGGAGGTGGGCACCAGGTACGTCACGAAAATTCCCGTGCCGAATGTGCCCACCCCGAAGAACTTCATCCGGGCCAGCGCGTACGCGGCGATGGTCCCCAGGACAACCGACAGCGTGGTGGCCAGGATGGTGACGAGCAGGCTGTTCATGGTCCAGGTCAGGAAGGCCGACTCCCAGAGAAGCTTCGAGTAGTGTTCGAGGGTGGGGCCTTGCTGGATGATGAGGGGCACCGCGTGGCGATCGTAGAGCTCCCGGTCCTGCTTCAGGGACGTCAGCGTCATGTGGTAGAACGGGAACAGCGCAAAGACTAGGAAGGGCACCAGCAGCAGGTGCATGCCGACCTTCCGGCCCAGCTTCCGCCCCATCCACGTCATCATCAGTACGCCTGCTTGCGGACGAACCGGAGCTGCGCCCATACCACGAGCACCAGCACCGGGAACAGGTACAGGGAAATGGCGGCCCCCTCGCCGATACGCCCCGTTTCCAGTCCCACCTGGCGGGCCAGGGTGGCGAAGAGGTGCGTCGAGTTGATGGGGCCCCCGTGCGTCAGCACGTACACGATGTTGAAGTCACTGAAGGTGAAGATGGTCGAGAAGAGGATCACGATGGCAAGGACGCCCTTGAGGAGGGGCAGGGTCATGTACCAGAAGCGCGCCAGGGGCCCGGCCCCGTCCGCCTCGGCCGCTTCGTAGAGCTCTTTGGGGATGGAGACGAGACCGGCCAGGATGGTGATGGCAAAGAAGGGCAGACCCCGCCACACGTTGACGGCGATGACGGCCGCCATGGCGTGATAGCGCTGGCCGAGCCAGTTGGGGCCGGGGGGGTCCATGATGCCGAGCGCGATGCCCGTCCAGTTCACCACGCTGTAGAGCGAATTGAACATCCACCACCAGCCGAGCGTCGACAAGGCGGTCGGGATGACCCACGGCAGGAGCACGGCGCCCCGGATCATCCGCTTGAACCACAGCTGCTGGTTCAGGAGCAGGGCCAGGGCAATGCCCAGAACCAGCTTGAAGGCGACGGCGACCCCGGTGAAGACGAAGGCGTTCTGGAATGTCTGCCGGAAAGCGTCGCTCGACCAGAGCCCGATGAAGTTTTTGAGGCCGATGAGCTGGCTGGGGCGGCCGATGAAGGCGTTGGACAGCGAGAAGTACAAGGCCATCGCGAACGGATAGGCCACCAGCACCAGCAACAGAATGAGGGCAGGGGTCACGAAGGCCGGCCCCAGGAAGCGCTCGCGATCGAGCATCTCCCGGAGACGGACGCTCAGCGCGCGCGGAGCGGTGGTGACGACGCCGATGCTGCCGATGGCCATGTCAGCTCATCCCGCCATGATCTTCTTGATCTCGGTCTCGGCCCACGCCATGGCGTCCTTGGTGGACGTGCCGGTGACCGCCTTGGCGATCATGTTGGGCATGATGAAGGAGTTCGTGATGAGCTGAACCTTGTCGGTGGGCGGCGCCGGCCATCCGTAGATGTGGAACTGCACCCCCTCCTGCTTGAGGGCGGCGAACTTCGGGTCGGTCTTCAGCACGGGGTGGTCGGCCAGGTTCGTGTACGTTGGCAGCAGGAAGGCGTCCCCCGACATGATGTACTCGTCGTAGACCTCCCGCTTGCCCAGCAGGTAACGGATCCACTCCTTGGACGGCTCGACGTTCTTGGAAAACTTCCAGATGCCGATATGACGGGGGACATCGGTTTCGTGGCGCTGCCCCGTCGGCCCGGCGAGGCTCCGGTGGTGATTGATGCCGTCCGCCGTCACCATCTTGCGGTTGCGGGCGGTCAGGTAGGCGCTCACGGGGTTGTGGATCCAGCCCGCTTTTCCGGCCACCAGGGAGTCATTGTTGCTGGCGTCACTCCAGGACAGCACTTCAGGCTCCATGCAGTCCTTGAACATCTTCCTGTACCACTCGATCACTTCGGCCGTCTGGGGTGAGTTGATGCGGACAGTCTTGCCGTCCTTGTCGACTTCCATGGCGCCGTAACACCACATCACGGCTCCGCCCGTGGAGATGGTGTCGTAGTTCTGGCTGATGGGGATGCCCACCGGGTGCCCCATCTTCTTCAGCTCCTTGCCGACACCGTAGAGGTCCTCCCAGGTGTCGGGAAGCTTCAGGTTCGCCTTCTTGAAGAGATCCTCCCGGTAGGAGGCCACGAAGAAGACATGGTACTGAGGCACCGCCCGCCACACGCCCTTGACGTTGGCGGTGTCCTTGGCCGAGGAGAGGGTGGCGCCGTACTTCTTCTCCAGCTCCCCGACCACGTCGGACACGTCCACCAGCTGCGGCTCGTAGAGCCAGGGGAAGTGCATGCGCATCTCGATCAGGTCGTGGCCGGCCTGGCTCTGCACCTCGGCGGCATACTTGGCGGCCTGCTGGGCGTGGGCGATATGATCGATCTTGATCTTGATGCCCGTATCCTTGGTGAAACGCTGGCCGATCTCGGCCAGCTTCTTGTCCGAGTTGGGCGCGAAGTTGTTCCAGCAGAGATATGAGATTTCCCGCTGCTGGCCGCGGGCGGGTGCAATGCGAGTGGCCAGAATACCGGTGAGGCCGGTGCTGGTGGTGGCCACGAACTGGCGACGAGTGACCTTTCTCATAACTCCTCCACGTTAGCGAGCGGTTTTCGGATCGGTACCTCGTTTGCACGAAGCTTGGCGCGACTGTAGAGGGGCTTTGGCCGACTGTCAAGACGAGCTCGGCTCGGCGAGGGCGCTCGCGCCCGGCGGCGACCAGTCCTTGAAGCGCTCCCGGAGGACCTTCTTGTCGAACTTGCCGACGCTGGTCTTGGGGACTGCGTCCATGAGGACGATCTCGTCGGGCAGGGCCCAGCGCGCCAGCTGCGGGCGCAGGAACTCGATAATCTCGGCGGCCTCCAGGTGCACCCCCGGCCGCGGGACCACGCAGGCGAGGGGACGCTCCATCCACTTGGGGTGGGGGACGGCGATGACGGCCGCCTCCAGGACGCTCGGGTGGGCCATGATCATGTTCTCCACGTCCACGCTGGAGATCCACTCGCCCCCCGACTTGATGAGGTCCTTGGTCCGGTCGGTGATCTGCAGGTAGCCTTCCCCATCCAGGGTGGCCACGTCCCCCGTCTTGAACCACCCGTCTTCGGTGAAACGCGACGCGCCCTCGGGGTTGTCGTAGTACGCGCCCACCACCCACGGCCCCCGCACCTGGATTTCGCCCATGCTGCGACCGTCCCATGGCAGCTCGCGCCCATCTTCGCCGACGATCCGCAGTTCCACCCCGGGCGCCACGTACCCCTGCTTGGCCCGCACGGCGTAGCGCGGCTCGTCGGGCCAGCCGTGCATGTAACTCTTGAGGCGCCCGATGGTTCCGATAGGAGAGGTCTCCGTCATTCCCCAGGCATGGACGAGGGGAACGCCGAGCGCCTTGTCGTAGTACTCGATGAGGCTCTTGGGCGCGGCCGAGCCTCCGCACGGAACGCAACGCAGCGAGGACAGGTTGTACCCCGCCTGTTCGATCAGCTCCTTGACGGCGATCCACACGGTGGGCACCGCCCCCGTGAAGGTGACCTTCTCGGCCTGCACCAGCTCACAGATGTCGCGCGGCTGGGGATTCGGCCCCGCAAAGATCTGCGAGGCCCCCACCATGACCCCGGTGTGGGGCACGCACCAGGCGTTGGCGTGAAACATGGGCACGATGTGAAGAATGACGTCGCTCTCGGAGAGTGCGAACAGGTCGGTCATGGCCATGGCCATGCAGTGCAGGAAGAGGGCGCGGTGCGTGTACACGACGCCCTTGGGGTGCCCGGTGGTTCCCGAGGTGTAGCACATGGCGGCCGCCCATCGTTCATCGAGGGTGGGCCAGCCAGTGACAGGGCAGGCGGCGGCGAGGAGGGTCTCGTAGTCGTCAGCCCCGGCCGGGAGGGGGGCGTCCGGCATGTCGCGCATGACGACAATGTGCTTGACCTTAGGGATCGTGTCGCGCAACGCGGCCAGAGTGGGGAGCAGGCTCGCGTCCACGAAGAGCACGCTGTCTCCGGCGTGGTTGATGATGTACGCCAGGTCCTGGGTCGAGAGGCGGAGGTTGAGGGTGTGCAGCACGTATCCCGACAGGGGCACGGCCCAGTAGAGCTCCAGGTGGCGATGGCTGTTCCAGGCCAGGGTCGCCACGCGGTCCCCACGCTCGAGTCCGAGACGGCCGAGGACGTCGGCCAGGCGCATGGTGCGGGCCGCGAAGTCGGCGTAGGTGTAGCGGAAGAGGGGTTGTCCGGGTATCCGCGTGGCCAGCATCTTCTTGCCGAACAGGCGCCGGCTGCGTTCGAAGAAGTGGGTGAGCGTGAGCGGGAAGTCCATCATGAGGGCATCGAGAGGGGCTTTCATGGCTATCGGCCTCCCCGGATTCTGCGAGGTCGTGAGAGGGGTCGGCGTCATCGCGTCGCAATCTATCACGGCGGAATCGGTTTCCGACGGTCGTGATATGGTGATCACCGATGCGCTCCCGCTGGAACGAGGACGAGGTCAAGGGTTTCACCGACCTCGATCGGCTCGTGTACGCCTCGCGTCTGATCGGGGCCGAAGCATCGCTGGTCGTTTGGGGCGGCGGTAACACCTCGATCAAGGGTCTCGAGCCCGATCACCGGGGCCGTCAGGTTCCCGTCCTGCGCGTGAAGGGCAGCGGCTCGGATCTCAAGTCGATTCAGCGGAAGGATTTCCCGGGGGTGCGGATGGACGACATCCTCGCCCTGCTCGAGCGCGACGAGATGGGCGACCAGGAGATGGTGTCCTACCTGGCCCACGGCCTCATGGAACCCGGCGGGCCCCGACCGTCGATCGAGACTCTCCTGCACGGCTTCCTGGCCTCCCCCGCCGTCATCCACACCCATGCCGACGCGATCGTCGCGCTCACCAACAACGACCGCGCGGCCGAGACCCTGGACGCAGTCTACGGTCACGAGGTAATCGCCCTGGCCTATCGACGGCCGGGCTTTCGAATCTCCAAGGATGTCGCCGAAGCCATCGCCGCCCGGCCCGAGGCGCGGGCCCTCCTCCTGGAGCGCCATGGGACCATCACCTGGGGGACGAGCGTGCACGCGGCGTACGAAGCCACCATCGAGCTGATCTCGCGAGCGGAAGAGGCGATCGGCGCGCGGCGGGGGGGGCGGCGGGTTTTCGGCCCTCTCGGGGAGCCTGTGCTGGCGCCCGCCGCCCGCCGCGCGGCGGCGCTGGCGGCGGCGCCGCGCCTCCGGGGGCGACTCAGCCGCGGGCGCCGAGTCATCCTGACCTTCGACGACGCGCCGACCGTCACCGAGTTCGTGGCTTCCCAGGAGGCCAGACAGCTCTCGCAAGTGGGACCGGCCACTCCCGACCACACGATCTTCACGAAGCGGGTGGCGTGTTTCGTGGACGTGGACCGGCCCGACGACCACGAGGCTCTCGGCACGGCGATCGAACGCGACGTAGAGCGCTACGCCCAGGAATACACGCGCTACTTCGAGGCTCACCGCTTCGAGGGGGCGGAGCTCTCCGATCCGCTTCCCCGGGTCGTGCTGGTGAGCGGGCTCGGAATGTTTACGGCGGGCAAGGACCGGCGCACGGCAGGCATCGTGAACGATATCTACCACCACACGATCGACGTGATGGGCCACGCCAGCGTCTTCGGCCGGTATGTCTCACTGAGCCCACGCGACGCGTTTGATGTCGAGTACTGGCCGCTCGAACTGTACAAGCTCACCCTCGCTCCCCCCGAGCGCGAGATGGCGCGTCGGATCGCCCTGGTCACGGGAGGAGCGGGAGGACTCGGAAAGGCGGTGGCTCGGCGCCTGGCCGCCGAGGGCGCCCACGTTGTGGTAACCGACCTCGACGGCGCGGGAGCGCGCAAGGTCGCCGACGAAATCGCGGCCAGCGTGGGCAGCGGGCGAACGCTCGGTCTCGCGATGGATGTGACCTGCGAGACCTCCGTGCGGGTCGCGTTCGAGGAGACCGTGCTGGCCTACGGCGGCGTGGACGTGATCGTCTCCAACGCCGGCATCGCTCACTCCACGCCCGTGGTCGACCTTGCCCTGGCCGACTGGGAACGCTCGTTTGCCGTCAATGCCACCGGCCACTTCCTCGTTGCCCGGGAAGCCATGCGCATTCTGATGGCCCAAGGTATCGGCGGCGCCCTGGTGTTCATAGCCACCAAGAACGTGATGTCGCCCGGCAAGGACTTTGCCGCGTATTCGGCCGCCAAGGCGGCCGAGGCCCAGTTGGCCAAGGTGCTCGCCCTCGAGGGCGCCCCCCACGGGATTCGCTCCAATATCGTGAACCCAGACGCGATCTTCCAGGACTCGGGCCTCTGGTCACCCGAGGTGCGCCGCGAACGGGCGGCCGCCCAAGGCATCGCGGTCGAACAGCTCGAAGAGTTCTACCGGACGCGCAACCTGCTAGGCGCCCGCATCCTGCCCGATGACGTCGCGGAGGCCGTGCTCTTCCTGGCCTCCGACCGATCCTCCAAGACCACCGGATGCACCTTGACCGTGGATGGCGGTGTGAAGGACGCCTTTCCACGCTAGGCGGGCGCCATGGTTGACGTCGGCGTCCAGCTGTCGTTGCTTCCCCCGCGGCAGCAACTGGATCTCGTCCGGACCGTCGAGATCCTCGGCTACGACTCGGTCTGGTGCGGCGACCACCTTTCCTTCAACAATCCCTACTACGAGTCGCTCACCCTGCTCGCCGCGTGGGCGACCGTCACCACCCACATCAAGCTCGGCACCGCTGTGTACCTGCTCGCGCTGCGCCCGCCTGCGTTGGTGGCCAAGCAGACAGCCACCGTGGACCAGCTCTCGGGCGGCCGCCTGATCTTCGGCGTCGGGGTTGGGGGCGAGAACCCCAAGGAGTTCGAGGTGGTGGGCGTGCCCCACAAGGAGCGTGGCGCGCGCGTGACCGAGGCCATCGACACGGTACGAAGGCTCTGGCGGGACACGCCGGCGACATTCCGCGGGCGGTTCACCTCTTTCGAGGGAGTGTCCCTCGATCCGAAACCCGTCCAGCGCCCCGGCCCGCCCATCTGGGTCGGCGGTCGCTCGGAGGCAGCCCTCGTGCGCGCGGGTCGCCAGGGCGATGGCTGGATCTCCTATGTAGTCCAGGCCGATCGCTACGCCCAAAGCCTGGCCAGGGTGCGCGCCGCCGCCGACGAGGCCGGCCGTTCGCTCGATGCGTTCACCTTCGCCCACCTGCCGTTCGTGACACTCGGCCGCGACTACGAGACAGCCCAGGCCATGTGGGCCAGCATCCTGTCCAAGCGCTACAACCAGGACTTCGCGCCGCTCGCGCGAAAGTACGGCATCATCGGCACTCCGGCGCAGTGCGTGGAGCAGCTCGAGCCGTTCATCCGAGCCGGCTGCCGCGCTTTCGTGGTCGGGATCATCGCCGACCATGACCGGCTACGGGAACAACTCGAAGTCTTCGCCGCCGACGTGCTCCCGCGCCTGAAGGCGTGCTGAGGGAACGTGATCCGTGCCCGGGAAACCCCGAGAGTGCCGGGCGCGGGTAGCCGAGGTCAGATCGCTAGCCCCCGCTATCATTGAAGCGGACCTCCGCTTGGAAGATCCGCCGGAGCTCGAGTTCGAGGCCGGGCAGTGGATCTCGATTCCGTTCGGCCCCAAGACCGTTCGGGCCTATTCGATCGCCTCGACCCCCGACTCACCAGATCTCATAACACTGGTGGCCGACGTGGAGCCGGGCGGCCTCGGCTCTGCGTGGTTCCGGAGGTTGCGGCCGGGGATGACGGCTCGCTTCAAGGGGCCGCTTGGCGGCTTCGTCCTCGACCGGTCGGATCATCGTCACGTTGTGTTTGTCGCTGAGGAGATCGGGATCGTGCCGATCCGAGCGATCCTCAGGAACCTCGAGACTACGGGTGATTCTCGTCCGGCTCAGCTCGCGTACTGGGCCGGCCGGCCGGCCGGGCTCATCTACGACGCCGAGTTCCGCGCGCGCACGCTCACGGTACCGACCTTCGCGTATCATCCCCTCGTGGCGGGGGGCGATCTCGCGGAGACGGCAGCGCCCGCCGCGCTCGGCGTCCTGGTAGACCGGCTGACACCGTCCGTAGAGGACCTCGTGGCCTACGTGGCCGGCGGCGAACAGACGATCCATCGGATCCGTGAGGTGCTGGTGGCCAAGGGCCTCCCCCGTAGGGCCGTGAAGTGGGAGAGGTTCTGGTAGCCGCGGGAGGGGGGTATGGCCGACCTGTCGGGAGGCGAGCTGGTGGCGCGAGTCCTCAAGGAGGCGGGGGTCGGTCACGTCTTCACGCTGTGCGGCGGTCACATCTTGCCGATCTACGATGGGTGCCTCACGGAGGGCATTCGCCTGATCGACGTGCGCCACGAGCAGGCGGCGGCCCACGCGGCGGACGCCTACGCGCGCCTCACGCGTCACGTGGGAGTCGCGGTGGTGACGGCGGGGCCCGGGGTCACCGATGCTGTGACTGGTGTGGCGAACGCCTATGCGGCGCGCAGCCCCCTGCTGCTCATCGGAGGCGCCGCTCCGCTCGGTCTGCGCGGGCTGGGGGCCTTGCAGGAGATGGAACAGGTCGCCCTCCTTCGCCCGATCACGAAGGGGTCGTGGACGGTGGCCGAGACGCGCCAGATTCCCGAAGTACTGACCACCGCGATCCGGGCCGCCCTCACCGGACGGCCGGGGCCGGTGTTCGTCGAGATCCCCGTGGATCTCCTGCTCAACCGCGTGGAGGATCGGCTGGCGCCGATTCCCGCCCGCTATGTCCACCGGACCACGATGATCGCCGATGCCGATACCCTGATGGAGCTGGGCGGCCTGCTCGCGCGAGCCGAACGTCCCGTCGTCATCGCCGGCGGCGGCGTCTACTGGGACGACGCGGCGGCCACCCTCGACGCCTTCGCCACCCGAGCTGGCGTCCCCGTGTTCATGAACGGCGCCGGGCGGGGCACGTTGCCCTCCGCCCATCCTCTTGCCTTCGCCCACGCGCGAGGCTGGGCGCTGGCCCACGCCGACCTTGTTCTTGTCCTCGGCGCCCCTCTCGACTTCCGGCTGGGGTACGGGCGGTCGCCGTCGTTCGCCGAGGAGGCTACCGTGTGCATGGTGGACTGCGACCCGCAAGAGCTCGGTCGCAACCGACCCCTCGCGCTCGGCGTCACCGGCCACATTGGTGGGGTCCTGGCCCGACTCCACGACACGCTGCCCGGATCGCCGCCGGTAAGCCGCGCAGAATGGCGCAACCGGCTGGCCATGAAGGAGCGGGAGGCGGGCGAGCGGCTCGAGAACGCGGGGGCCTCCGACCAGGTTCCCGTTTCGCACTATCGGTGGGCGGCGGAGATCGCGCGGACGGTCACACCCGACACCATCGTGATCGGCGACGGAGGCGACGTCGTCGGGTGTGCGTCGAGAATGGTTTCGCTACACGGGCCCGGACAATGGCTCGATCCCGGCCCTTTCGGCTGCCTCGGGGTCGGCCCCTCGTTCGCTCTGGCCGCCAAGCTTCTCCATCCCGATCGGCCCGTGCTGCTCATTGCGGGTGACGGTGCGTTCGGACTCAACGGCATGGAGATGGAAACGGCGGTGCGCTTCAGGTTGCCGTTCACCTGTATCATCGGCAACGACGGAGGCTGGGGGCAGATCCGAAACCCTCAACTCTCGTTCTTTGGCGAGGACCGCGCGGTGAGCACGGCGCTTCCCCAGACGCGCTACGATCTGATGGTCGAGGCTCTCGGAGGCCGCGGCGTCCTCGTCACCGAGCCGCGCGACATTGAACCCGCCCTCCGGCGGGCCTTCGCCTCCGACGAGGTGTGGTGCATCAATGTGCTCCTCGATCCCGAGGCGTACCGGAAATCCGGTCAGGTCTCGATGGCTATTTGAAGATCACCTTCCTCTGTCCTCACCTCCGGATCGCCGGCGGCGTTCGGGCCATCCTCACCTACGCCGATCGCCTTGCCGGCCGAGGCCACCAGGTCGAGGTCATCGTCCCCGAGCGGCCCTCGGGGCGGTTCTGGCGCCCGCGCCGGCAAGGCCAGCTGGCCTGGATGCCCGGCTGCCGCGCGGGCATACACGTGGTTCCCGAGTGGATTCCCGCGGAGCTTCCCGATGCTGATGCGGTGGTCGCCACTGCCTGGCAGTCGGCCCCGACGGTGGCGGCCGCGCCCGCCTCGCGCGGGGACAAATTCTACTTGGTGCAGCACTACGAGAGCCTCTATCACGGCGAGCCCAGTGTCGTGGACGCGACCTATAGGCTGCCGCTCAGGAAGATCGTGATCTCCACGTGGCTGCGGGACATCATGCGCGCGCGCTTTGCCTCTGAGGCCGACGTGGTAGTGACGCCCGTCGACGGCGGCCTCTTCCGTGTCGTCCCGGTGACGGTCACCGGCCTCCGTCCCCGCGTCCTCATGCTGCATCACGACTACCCCTGGAAGGGAGTGGTCGATGGTCTGGAGGCGGTGGCCAGGGCACGGGCGCGCGGCGCGCGGCTACAGCTGGTGGGCTTCGGCGTGAAGACCCCGCGGGACCGGCTGCCTTACGACGAGTTTCACCCTGATCTGCCCCAGCACGATCTCGCCGCGCTTTACAGCGGGGCGGACATCTATCTGTGCCCGTCGTGGGACGAGGGGCTGGGCATGCCCTCCATGGAGGCGATGGCCTGTGGGGCAGCGCTGGTAACCTATGACAACGGGGGCTGTCGTGATTACGCGGTCGAGGGGGTGACGGCCCTGGTAGCCCGCCGCCGCGATGTCGATGACCTGGCCACCAAGCTCGCCCGCCTCGTCCTGGACACGGCGCAGCGGGCTCGGCTGGCGGCGGCGGGTCGTGAGCTCATCACCACGGCCTTCGACTGGGATCGCGCGGTGACCCGGATGGAAATGATCCTCGGCGCGGCCTGAGGCGGTGACGGTTCAGGGCTCTGGCGCGGGGGATGGGGCGAGCGGCACTCGTGGCGCAAGCGCACCACACGGCCGATCTGTGCCGCCTGACACAGGACCGCGCCCACCGTGAGCGAGTGCTCGGGGACGAACGGAAGACCCGCGCTCCGCAGGGCACGCGCCGTCCACTGATTGGAGGAACTGAAGAGCCGGTAGCGGCCCGTGGCCAGGTAGTAGCGGCTGGCGGGCCACGGGCCGGGGCCCAGGTCGATCGGCTCTCCGACGGCGCTGAGCGCGTAGCTGTCTCTGATGTAGGCGACCAGCTGCGGCAGATGGGAGCGAGCGATTGGCACTTCGACCACATCGCTCTCCACGAAGTACTGATCGACCGGACGGTCGCCCCAGATCACGCGCAGAGCGCTGCCCCGCGAGCGAAAGGCCGCCTGCCAGGCGAGCGCCAGTGTTTCTTGTCGCGCCATGAAGAAGTCGCGATCGCCCCAGCCGATCTCGATGAAGGCGGCTCCGGCAAAGCGATCGGCGTCTGGCCACGGTGCCCCCGTGATGTCCGACATTCGCACCGCGATATCCGTATGCCAGGCGTGGCTGACCACGGCAATCCAGGTCTCGGAGGCCACCGGAGCAGCCGCGCGGGCCCACGGTCCCCATGCCACGAACAGGCCGAGCATGGCCGCCGACGCCAGCACGCGCGGAACCCTCACAAGCATGCGCTGACCCCACTGTACCGCGAGGCGCGTCGGCCAATGCTAAAATGAGCGTACCTTGCCCATCTACGAATACGACTGTCACGAATGTCGGCGGCGCGTGAGCGTGCTCGTGCTGCGCCCCTCGACGGCGCCCCCGCCCACCTGTCCCCGCTGCGGGAGCTCGTCGCTGAGCCGCGTGATGTCGCGCTTCGCCCGGATCAAGTCTGAGGACGAGCGGCTCGAATCCTTGGGGGATCCCGGCAACTTCGGTGACTTCGACGAGAACGATCCCGGCAGCGTGGGGCGATTCATGAAGAAGATGGGTAAGGAGTTCGGCGACGATCTCGGCGACGATTTCGGCGAGGCCGTCGACGAGGCGATGGCGGAATCCGCCGCCGACGAGCCAGCAGGCGAGCCCTCCGACGCGGACGTCGGCACCGGCGACGATCGGTGAAGGTCGACCTTCACGATCGCCTCGAGGCGGTCGGCGCGGCCGCCTGGGATGATTTGCTCGGCCGCGTCACCTTCCGTTCGCCCTTCCTCTCCTGGACCTGGCAGTACCACTGGGCACGGGTCTTCGCCGAGGACCGCCGCCTCGAGGTGCGGAGCGTGGTCGATGGGGACGGCAAGCTGGTCGCCCTGCTGCCGCTCTATGAGGCCGAGCCCGAAGTCTTTCGCCTCGTCGGCGGCGTCGATGTCTCCGACTATCTGGACTTGATCGTCGAGGCGGAGCGCGCGGTCGACGCCTGGGGCGCCCTGCTGGCCTCGCCCGGAGTCAACCAGTGCGTCTGGGATTTGCACGCGGTGCCGGCCGCGTCCCCCACCGTCACCATGCTGCCTCACCTCGTCAGTGAATACGGTCGCGCGGCCCTGGTCACAGTGGAGGAGCGCTGCCCGGTCTTGTCTCTGCCCGCCTCGTGGGAAGGGTATCTCGGCTCCCTTTCGGGCAAGCATCGCCACGAGTTGACGCGCAAGATGCGCCGCCTGCGGCGCGAGGTTCCGGACGCCCGCGTCACCTCGCTTGCTACCCGGAGCGAGGTGGAGGCCAGGTTCGCCGATTTCCTGCGGCTCCACCGCCGCTCGCGCGTGGGCAAGTCGAAGTTCATGGACGAGCGCATGGAGAGCTTCTTCCGCGCCATCGTCTCGTCGCTGGCGGAACGCGGTGCGCTCCGCCTGTGGTTTCTCGACACGGCGGCCGAACCCCTGGCCAGCTTCATCACACTCGAGTGGGACGGCACCGTCGGTCTCTATAACTCCGGCTTCGAACCGTCCCGGGCAGCGGTGGCCCCCGGGCTCGTGCTCCTCGCCCACATGGTCGAGGATGCTATCGTCCGCGGCAAGACGCGCTTCGACTTCTTGCGCGGCGAGGAGCGTTACAAGTACGAGTTCGAGCCGACCCCGGAGGACGTGTGCCAAGTGAGGATCACGTGAGTCTGCGGCTCGCCATGCTGAGTGTCCACACCTGCCCGCTGGCCGCCCTCGGCGGCAAGGAAACGGGCGGGATGAACGTCTACGTCCGCGAGTTGTCCCGCGAGCTCGGGCGCATGGGGGTCGAGGTCGACGTCTACACGCGCTCCCAGAATCCGGTCATTCCCCGCGTGGTGGCCCTCGGCGAGCGGGCCCACGTCATCCACGTGGCGGCCGGGCCCGAGAGGCCCCTGTCGCGTGAAGGGTTGGCCGGACACCTGGACGAATTTGTGGAGGGTATCGAGGACTGGAGGATCGCTCGCGGCGATTACGACCTCATCTACGCCCATTACTGGCTGTCCGGGTTGGCCGGTCTCGCCTTGCGAGATCGCTGGACGGTGCCCGTGTTGCAGATGTTCCACACCCTGGGCCGGCTGAAGAACTCGGTGGCGCGTTCGGCCAGCGAGGTCGAGCCGTTGCGGCGCATCGAGGCGGAGAGTCGTCTGGTGGGGGCGGTGGACCGCATGGTCGCGGCCAACGTCGTCGAGCGCGAGCATCTGCGGCGCCTGTACGGAGCAGACCGCGCGCGTATCGCCGTGGTTCCCTGTGGGGTCGACACCACGCTCTTCCGGCCTGGCGATAAGACGGATGCCCGGCGCGATCTCGGGCTCGCCGACCATCCGGTCATCCTCTACGTGGGCCGGCTCGAGCCCATCAAGGGCCTCGACACGCTCCTGGATGCGGTGGGGCAACTCCACGCCACCGGCCTTCCGGTAGAGCTCCTGGTGGTGGGGGGTGACACCGACGATGCACCGGCCGGACGCGAAGCTCAGCTCCGTCAGCGCATCGGCGCGCTGGGCCTGGCGGCCAAGGTGCGCTTCGTGGGCGCCCAGCCCCAGGAGGCGTTGCGCGCCTACTATGTGGCCGCGGACGTGACCGTTCTCCCTTCTTTCTACGAGTCGTTCGGGATGGTGGCGCTCGAAGCGATGGCCTGCGGTAGCCCCGTGGTGGGCTCGCGCGTGGGGGGTCTCACCACGACCGTGCGCGACGGAGTCACCGGTCATCTCGTCCCCGAAGGCGACGTCAACGCGCTCGCGCAGCGGCTGGCCGACCTGATCAACGACCCGGATGCGGGCGAGCGCCTCGGGCGCGAAGGCACGCGCTGGGCAGTCCAGCATCGCTGGCCGTGCGTGGCCGAGGCGATCTGCCGTGAGTTCGTCTCCCTGGAGCCCCTGGCCGAGGTCCACTTGGCCTCCGCGCGGTGCCGGGAGTGAGGCGGGTGCCGCCGCTCCTCGCGGTCCGCGGTCTGCAGACACAGTTCCTCACACGCGGCGGAGTCGTACGCGCCGTGGACGAGGTCTCCTGGGACGTGCGTGAGGGGGAGACGGTTGCTCTGGTAGGGGAGTCCGGATGCGGCAAAAGCGTGAGCGCGTTGAGCATCATGCGACTGGTGGCAGAGCCGGCGGGTCGGATCGTGGGCGGACAGATCCTCTTCAAGGGGCGCGACTTGCTGACCTTGACCGAGGAGGAGATGCGCCAGGTCCGCGGCCGCGAGATCGCCATGATCTTCCAGGAGCCGATGACGTCGCTGAACCCGGTGCTCACCATCGGTCGACAGCTCACCGAAGGCCTCGAGGTCCATCTCGGGATGACTCCAGGCCAGGCGCGGGACCGTGCGGTGGAGCTGCTGGGTCTGGTGGGTGTACCCGACCCTGGCCGCCGGCTCGCCCAGTACCCGCACCAGTTCAGCGGGGGCATGCGGCAGCGCATGATGATCGCGATGGCGCTGGCCTGCCGGCCCGCCCTGATCCTGGCTGACGAGCCGACCACAGCCCTCGACGTCACCATCCAGGCCCAGATCCTCGAGCTGATGAAGAACCTTTCGCGCGAGTTTGGGGTGGCCATGATGATGATCACCCACAACCTCGGGGTGGTGGCACGGTACGCCGATCGCGTGAACGTCATGTACGCGGGGCGCATCATCGAGCAGGGGACGGCGCGCGAGCTGTACGCAAATCCGCGGCATCCCTACACTCTCGGTCTCTTGCATTCCGTCCCCCGCCTGGATGAACCTCGTCGCGCCCGCCTCGATCCGATCGAGGGCCAGCCGCCCGATCTCACGCGGCTGCCCCGGGGATGCGCCTTCGCGCCGCGTTGCGCCTTCCGGGTGGAGCGATGTGGGGAGGAGATTCCCCCCCTTCGTCAGCTCGACGACGAGGGTCGGGTGAGCGCCTGCTGGGAGGCCGAACACCTTCCCGGTGGCGGACCTCGCTCGCCGGTGGCGACGGCCAGCGCGGGGCGCCGGTGAGCGCGGAGGCGCTCCTGCAGGTTCGCGATCTGGTCAAACACTTCGATGTCGGTGGCGGACTATTTGGCGCGCGGGGGACCGTGCGCGCCGTCGACGGGGTGAGCTTCGAGATTCCCCGCGGAGAGACGCTGGGGCTCGTCGGCGAGTCGGGCTGTGGCAAGACCACCACTGGACGCTGCATCCTCCAGCTGGAGCGGCCCACGGGCGGGTCCATCGCTTTCGAGGGCGAGGAGCTGACGGCGCTGAGCGACAACGAGCTGCGTCGCGTGCGTCGCCAGATGCAGGTCATCTTCCAAGACCCCTACAGCTCGCTGAACCCGCGGATGAGCATCGGGCAGATCATCGAAGAGCCCCTCTTCGTCCACGGCATCGTGAAGGGGGGGGCGGAGCGGGCGGCCCGGGTTCGTCGGTTGCTGGAGCAGGTGGGACTTCTGCCCCAGCACGGGCGGCGCTATCCCCATCAGCTCTCGGGTGGCCAACGCCAACGGGTCGGTATCGCGCGCGCCCTCGCCATGGAGCCGTCCCTCGTCGTGTGCGACGAGCCCGTGTCCGCGCTCGACGTGTCCATCCAAGCTCAGATCATCAACCTCCTCGAGGATCTTCAGAGTGAGCTAGGCCTCACCTATCTCTTCGTGGCCCACGACCTCTCGGTCGTGCGCCACATCTCCGACCGGGTGGCCGTCATGTACCTCGGCAAGATCGTGGAGATCACGGACCGCAAGGTTCTCTACGACGAGCCCCTGCACCCATACACGAAGGCCCTCCTCTCGGCGGTCCCCATCCCGGATCCCGAGATCGAAGCCCACCGCGAGCGCATCGTGCTCAGCGGGGAAGTCCCGAGCCCGCTCCAGCCCCCGTCGGGCTGCGTGTTCCACCCCCGCTGTCCAATCGCCGTCGCCCGCTGCTCCCAAGAGATCCCGACCCTCCGAGAGATCAAGACCGCCCACTGGGCCGCCTGCCACCTCGCCAGTTAAAGAGCCCCGCCACTGCCGGAGCAGCCAGTGAAGTAGCGGCACCCAAAATAAGCGCAATCCAGAGGGCACCCCGGGTCCCCGGGTCGCCGCGCCAGCCACTGCCGGAGCAGCACCCAAAGCAAGCGCAATCCAGAAGGGCGCCCCGGGTCCCCCGGTCGCCGCGCGAGCCAGTAAAGTAGCAGCACCCAAAGCGAGCGCAATCCAGAGGGGCGCCCCGGGTCCCCCGGTCGCCGCGCGAGCCAGTAAAGTAGCAGCACCCAAAGCAAGCGCAATCCAGAGGGGCGCCCCGGGTCCCCCGGGGCGCCCCGAACGTACGGGGGGCTTGGGGGGCCCTTCGAGGCCCCCCAATATTACCGGTCGGACCATCGGTCCAGCTTGACAGCGCTAGGGGCTGCAGGTACGGTGGGCGAAACCTGCGGCGGCTGCCGAGGATTCATCAACAAAAACCCAGGAGTCACCACAGGAGGTGGCCCTCATGCGTCGAGCGCTCGCCCTCGTTGCCGTGCTATCCGTTGCACTACTCATTGGCCCGGCCGCGGCTCAGGACAAACCCCGCTACGGCGGGGAACTGATCTTTGCCGTCCCCTCCGAGCCCCCGTCCTACGACGCCCACCAGGAAGAGACATTCGGGCTCATTCACCCGATGGCTCCGCACTACAGCACCCTGATGCGTGTCGATCCGTCCGACCGAACCGGGACCAAGCCCGTCGGGGACCTGGCCGAGTCGTGGACGATCTCCAAGGACGGTCTCGTCTATACCTTCAAGCTCCGCAAGGGAGTGAAGTTCCACGACGGGAGCGAGATGATCTCGCGTGACGTCAAGGCGTCCTACGACAAGATCATCTTTCCGGAGGCCGCGATGAAGTCCTCCCGCCGCACGACGTACCAGGCGGTGGAAGTCGTGGAAGCGCCCGATCCCACCACCATCCGGTTCCGCCTCAAGTGGCCAGAATCGTCGTTCATGCTGAACCTGGCCTCGCCTTGGAACTGGATCTACAAGGCGGACATCCTGGCCAAGGATCCGCGCTGGTACGAGAAGAACGTGATGGGGACGGGGGCCTTCAAGTTTGTCGAGCACGTGAAGGGCTCGCACTGGGTGGGCAAGAAGAATGCGGACTACTGGGACAAAGGCAAGCCGTATCTGGACGGGTACCGGGCTCTCTTCATCACCTCGTCGTCGGCGCAGGTCGCGGCCGTCCGTGGTGAACGCGCCCATATCCAGTTCAGGGGGTTCAGCCCGGCCGAGCGCGACCAATTGGTGGCGGCCCTCGGCCCCAAGATCACCGTGCAGGAAAGCCCCTGGGACTGCGTGCTCATGGTAGCCATGCACCACGAGAAGAAGCCCTTCGACGACAAGCGCGTGCGTCGTGCCCTGACCTTGGCCCTCGACCGTTACGAGGGTTCGAAGAACCTGTCGAGGATCGCCATCGTCCGCGATGTGGCCGGCATTCAGGTGCCGGGCACCCCGTACGCCACGCCGCCCGCTGAGCTGGAAAAGCTCGCCGGCTACGGGCGTGACATCAACGCCAGCCGGGCCGAAGCCCGACGGCTGCTCAAGGAAGCCGGGGTGCCGGACGGATTCACATTCACATTCAAGAATCGCGGCACCCCCATGCCCTACGAGCCCGTCGCCATCTGGCTCATCGACCAGTGGCGGCAGATCGGGTTGAACGTGAAGCAGGAAGTCATCGAAGCCTCCGCCTACCATCCCATGCTCAAGCGCGGCGACTTCGAGGTGGCCATGGATTTCGCCTGCGGTTTCATCGTCGAGCCGGACCTCGATCTGGGGCGCTTCGTGAGCAACTCGGACGCGAACTACGGCAAGCACAAGGACGCTGTCATCGATGAGTTGTATACCAAGCAGGCGCGGGCGTCGGATCTGGAGGAGCGGAAGAAATACGTGCGGGCCCTCGAAAAGCGTCTCATCGACGAAGAGGTGCACGTGTTCTACACACTGCAGTGGCATCGGATCATACCGCACAGCTCCAAGGTGAAGGGCTGGACCATCACCCCCAGCCACTACCTCAACAACCAGCTCGACGCGGTCTGGCTGAGCGAGTAGCGGGGACGGGCGCGCGCCCGGCCGCCGGGCGCGCGCGGGGCGGCTGCCATGTGGCGATACCTCTTGAAGCGCTTCCTCCTCATGTTTCCCACCCTGCTCGGGGTGGCCACGCTGATTTTCTTTCTCATGCGGGTGGTTCCCGGTGACGTGGTGGAGTTGCGCATGGCCGGCGACCGCGGCGTCGTATCCCAGGAAGCCGTCGAGAAGGAACGGGTGCGCTACGGGCTCGATCGACCCCTGTGGGAGCAGTTCTTCACGTGGTTGTGGGGAGCGGTACGACTCGATTTCGGGCGGTCCATGTGGACGGGTGCTCCCATCTGGGAGGAGATCAAGCTCAGATTCGCCCTCTCCCTGCAGGTGGCGATCATGGCTACCGTCGTGGCGGTGCTGCTCGCCATTCCGCTGGGCGTGGTGGCCGCCCTCAAGCAGGATACGTGGGTGGACTACGCTGTGCGCATCTTCTCCACCGCCGGCCAGGCCACGCCGTCCTTCTGGCTCGGTATTCTGTTCATCCTCACGTTACTGATCGTGTTCAAGTGGTTGCCGCCGATGGTGTACACGCCCTTCTGGGTGAACCCTTGGCAGAATCTCGCCCAGCTCATCTGGCCGGCCCTCACCGTGGGCTATCGCTACTCGGCGGTGGCGACCCGTATGACCCGCTCGGCCATGCTGGAAGTGCTCCGCGAGGACTACATCCGCACGGCGCGGGCCAAAGGGCTCCTGGCCAACCTGATCCTGACCCGCCACGCGCTCAAGAACGCGATGCTGCCCGTGGTGGCGGTGGTCGCCCTGGAGTTTGCCTTCCTCATCGGCGGCCTGGTGGTCACTGAGCAGGTCTTCAACCTCAACGGGATCGGCCTCCTGTTCGTGCAGGCGGTGGCGCACCGTGACTACACACTTGTTCAGGCCCTGGTCATGCTGGTGGCGGGTGCCTTCATCGTGGTGAACTTCTGCATGGACGTCATGTACGCCTGGCTCGATCCACGGATTCGCTACCGGTAGAGCGCCATGGCCGCCAACCCGCCCCTCGAAAGCTACCGTGACCTCGTTGCCGCGCCAGCAGAGCGAGGATGGCGAGAGGCCGTCCTCGACTTTTGTCGGGTGCGCCGGCTGGGCGCGGCGGGGGCGGCCATCGTCGTGCTCATGTTCGTGGTGGCAGGGGCGGCGCCCCTGCTGGCACCCTACGATCCAGTGGCTGTCGACTTCGGGGCCATGCTGGGGGCGCCGAGCCGCAGCCACTGGCTCGGGACCGATGCCTTCGGACGTGACGTGCTCTCGCGCCTCATCTACGGATCGCGGACGGCCCTGGTGGTCGGCTTCGGCGCAGCCGTCCTGGGGGCCACCCTGGGGGCGGTGCTCGGCGTGGGCAGCGCCTACTTCGGCGGGAGAATCGACCTGTACCTGCAGCGGATCATGGACATCTTCCTGTGCTTTCCGCTCATCATTCTGGCTCTCGCCATCGTGGCCATGATGGGTAACAACATCCCCAACCTCATCGTCGCCATCACCGTCCCGATGATACCCCGCTGCGCCTTGGTCATCCGCGCGGCCGCCCTCTCCATCCGTGAGCTTCCCTATGTGGACGCCGCGCGGGCGGCCGGCTTTCGCCATTCGCGCATCGTGTTGCGCCACATGCTCCCCAACGTGATGGCGCCCTACCTGATCATGCTGACCTCGTTCCTCGGGCAAGCCATCCTGCTGGAGGCTTCGCTCTCGTTCCTCGGCCTTGGCGTGCAGGAACCCATCGCGGCCTGGGGACTCATGCTCCGTGGCGCCGCCGTCGAGTTCGCAGAGACGGCCCCGTGGATCGCCGTCTTTCCCGGGTTGGCCATCAGCCTCTCCGTCTTTGCCTTCAACCTCTTCGGTGACTCCTTGCGGGATGCGCTCGACCCGCGCCTGCGCGCGCAGTGACGCGCTGAGACCTGTTGACACGTCGGGGGAAGTGCGTTACAAAACGGTGATTTTTGACCGGACGCCGGACGTGGGAAACGTCCGAAGTCGAGGGAGGTACGGATGCCGTACGTCATTGCTGAGCCCTGCATCAACGTCAAGGACAAGGCGTGCGTGGAAGTGTGTCCGGTCGATTGCATCTACGAAGGCGAGACGATGCTCTACATCCATCCGGATGAGTGCATCGACTGCGGCGCCTGCGAGCCCGTGTGTCCGGTGAAGGCCATCTTCGCCGAAGATGAAGTCCCGGAGCAGTGGAAGAACTTCACGGAGCTGAACAAGCAGTTCTTCAAGGATCACCCGGACGTCAAGCCTGCTACCAAAGCCTGATTCCGACTCGGGTGTCGCCTCGCGGGCCTTCGCCCTGGCGAAGGCCCTTTTCTTTGCCCACGGTCGGGGGCACGACGCCACGGCCGCTGGGCACGGGCTCCCTGGTCCCCGCCGTGGCTGCTCACAGACGGCCGCCAACGCAGTGGCACCCTGGTTGCTCTGGTCGTTAGCCGTGGGGACTTCAACGTGCGTCGTCGGAGCGCGTGCCGATTCCGCGAGCGTCGTCGGCTATCACGGGGCCGTCTCGGAATTCAAGCGCCGCCTCATCGAGGCCACGCTTCATCAGATGCGGGGGAATCGTACCCACACGGCTCGAGCGCTTGGCCTGCAACGCACGTATCTCCTGCGCCTCATCCGTGACTTGCAAGTCACCGCCCCCCCGCCCCCACCGCGCAGAAGCTGAGGTTGGCGCGATCGAGACCCCGCGCCACCCCAAGGTCGGGGCTCGTCTGGAAGTGATGGTGGCGGGTTGACGTTCGTGGCGCCGCCCGGCAAGCTTGGTCCGCCATGCTCGACGTCTTCGTGGCGGGCGCAGGAATGACACGGCTCGGTCGCCGGACCGAAGCGCTGGCAGTCTTGATGGCCGAGGCTGCCCACAGCGCGCTCGGCACGGCCGGGGTGCAGACTCCGGACGCCATCGTGGTCGCCGCCATGAATCCCGAGGAGTTCGTCGGGGACGGCAACTTTGCCTCCAACATTGCGACCCATATGGGGTTTGCCGAGGTGCCCGCCTGGCGTGTGGAGACGGCCACCTCTTCGGGGGCGGCCGCTCTCTACGCAGGCTTCGCGCAGATTGCCGCCGGACTGCATCGGTCGGTCCTGGTGGTGGGCGGTGAGAAGATGACCCATCTGAGCACCCCGCGCGTGTCCGAGGTGATCGGGCGCTCCATCGATCCCCATGAGCGCTCCTACGGAGCTACCATGCCGGCTCTGGCCGGCCTCGTCACCCGCGCCCTCATGGCCGAGCACGCCGTATCAGCGCGCGAGATCGCCCAGGTCTCCGTGAAGAATCACGCCAACGCGACCCGTAACCCCTACGCCCACTTCCCGCACGCCGTGTCGATGGAAGAGGTCATGGAGAGCCGGATGGTGGCCGATCCGCTACGGCTTCTGCACTGCTGTCCCATCTCGGACGGCGCGGCGGCCGTGGTGCTCACGGCCGTGCGAACCCACGTTCGCATCGCCGGGATCGGGCAGGGGACCGACACCTTGGCCGTCCGCCACCGGCAGATGCTCACTCGCTTCCCGGCGACCCAGGCCGCTGCCGCCGCCGCCTACGCCATGGCTGGCTTTGGTCCTGAGCGTGTCGATTTCGCCGAGGTTCACGACGCGTTCGTGCCGTTCGAGCTGATCTCGCTCGAGGATCTGGGCCTGGTGCCGTACGGCAAGGCGGGACGGGTTACCCTGGACGGTGAGACCTCGCGCGAGGGACGGTTGCCCGTCAACCTCTCGGGGGGCTTGAAGGCCCGCGGGCACCCGTTGGCGGCCACGGGCCTGGCCCAGGTCGTCGAATGCGTCTGGCAGCTCTCGGGCACGGCGGGCGAGCGTCAAGTGGAAGGCCGCGTGGCCCTCGCCCATTCCATCGGGGGCCTCGCCACCAACAACTGGGTCACCCTCCTGGAAGCGGCCTGACATGATCGAGACCATTGCGGGCTCGCGCTGTCCGCGCTGCGCGATGGTCGTGGTGCCACCCGCCCACTACTGCCCGCATCATCCGGTGGCCATGACCTCGGCCGAGTTTTCCGGGGTGGGGGAGGTGGTGTCCTACACGACTCTCCACTCGCCACCGGAGGGCTTCCGCTCACCCCTGCACCTCGCGATCGTCGAGCTCGACGGCGGCGCCCGCTTCGTCTGCCACGGCGCCGAGACGCGCGGCATCAGGATCGGATCCCGGGTCGCGGTGGAGGCTATCGACAACGTCTTCTACTTCGCGCAGCTCGGCGCTCTCGACCGCGCCCGCCTCTTCTGGCGCCGCGCCGGGCGGGCTGGCGACCGCGTCAACGCCATCGCGCGGAGCTGGGCCAAACGGGCCTGGAAAGGAAAGTCCCGTGCCGAAGAGTAATGGGCGTTCTGCACGCCGTTCCCCTTCCGCGCCGCCCCTGACGGGCGTCCGCGTCCTCGACCTCACGCGCGTGCTGGCCGGGCCCTTCTGCTCAATGATGCTGGGGGACATGGGCGCCGAGGTGATCAAGGTCGAGGAGCCCGGCAAGGGGGACGATACACGGAGCTGGCCGCCGTTCGTGGGCGGCGAAGCCACCTACTTCATGTCGGTCAATCGGAACAAGAAGAGCATCACCCTGAATCTCAAGGCCGCCGAGGGACAGGCGATCCTGCGCACCTTGGTCGGGAAGAGTGACGTGCTGCTCGAGAACTTTCGGCCCGGCACCATGGAGAAGCTCGGCTTCGGCTACGCCACCCTCGCCGACCTGAACCCCCGGCTCGTGTACTGCTCGATCTCCGGCTTTGGCGAATCGGGTCCGGAGGCTGGACGTGCCGGCTATGATCTCGTGGTGCAGGCCGAATCGGGCCTCATGGACATCACGGGCTTTGCCGATGGGCCGCCGGTAAAAGTGGGAACGTCGATCGCGGATCTGGTCGCCGGCATGTCGGCCGCCCACGGTGTCGTGCTTGCGCTCTTGGCGCGGGGTCGTACCCGACGTGGCCAGAAGGTCGAAATCTCGATGCTCGACGCGATGGCCGCCCTGCTCACCTACCAGGCGGGCATCTATTTCGCGACCGGCCAGCGGCCGACTCGCCGCGGTAACGCTCATCCCTCGATCGTCCCCTACGAGGTCTTCACCGCGTCCGACGGCTTCGTCGCTCTTGGCGTCGCCAACGATTCGCTGTGGCAGCGGTGCTGCGCCGCCCTCGAGCGCTCGGACCTGATCACCGACCCCCTGTACGACTCCGTGGCCAAGCGCGTCGAGAACCGTGACGTGCTCATCCCACTCCTGAACCAGATCATGGCGGCGCGCCCAGCCGCGGAATGGCTCGCGCGGTTCGAGGCGGCCGGCGTGCCCGCGGGGCGCATCAAGAGTGTTCCCGAAGTGTGCGAGAGTCCCCATCTTCGGGCCCGCGGCATGATCGCCACCTTGCCCCACCCCGCGGCTGGACAGGTTACCGTCATGGGAGTCCCCGTGAGTCTGCACAGCACGCCCGGTGGGCTTCGGCAGGCGCCGCCGCGCCTCGGTGAGCACACCGATGAGGTCTTGCGCCGGCTGGCGCGCGTGCCCGCGCGCCAGATCACCCAGCTGCGCGAACGCGGCGTCGTGTAGGGGTTGCAGTCTGGGGCGTTGTTGACAGGCTCTCCGCGTATCGATCATCATACGGAGCAGCCGCGATCGAGGAGGGGAGAATGCGCCGTCTCATCAAGATTTACGACACGACTCTTCGAGACGGGACTCAAGGTGAGGGGATCTCCTTCTCCATGGAGGACAAGGTCCGGCTCGCCTCTCGTCTCGACGCGCTCGGCATCCACTACATCGAGGGGGGCTGGCCGGGGTCGAACCCCAAGGATCTACGCTTCTTCCGGCGCATGCAGGACGTGATGTTCAAGCATGCCAAGCTTGCCGCGTTCAGCATGACGCGCCGCGCAGGGGGTATTGCCGATAGCGACCCCAACATGCAAGCTCTCATCGACGCCGGAGCTCCGGTGGCGACCATCGTCGGCAAGTCCTGGGATTTCCACGTCACCGAGGCGCTCGGTACAACCCTGCCCGAGAACCTGGCCATGATCCGCGACACGATCGCGTTCCTGCGGCCGCGGATGGAGGAAGTCATCTTCGACGCCGAGCATTTCTTCGATGGCTTTCGAGCCAACCGGGACTACGCCCTCTCCACGCTACAGGCGGCCGAGGAAGCGGGGGTGCACTGGCTGATCCTTTGCGATACCAACGGCGGCACGCTCCCGTTCGACCTGGTCGAGATCATCCGGACCGTCAAGCGGCACGTGCGCACGCCGCTGGGAATCCACGTCCACAACGACGCCGAGTGTGCGGTGGCCAACTCGCTGGCCGCGGTGGGGGAAGGCGTGGGCCAGGTGCAGGGCACCTTCAACGGCTACGGCGAGCGCTGCGGCAACGCGAACCTCGTCTCCGTCATCCCGAGTCTCGTCCTCAAGATGGGCCTCGATTGCATCCCGGAGAACAACCTGCGCGAGCTCCGCTCGACGGCCCGGTTCGTGGCCGAACTGGCCAACCGCAAGGCCTGGGACGCGCAGCCCTATGTGGGAGACTCGGCCTTCGCTCACAAGGGAGGCATGCACGTCTCCGCCGTCCTCAAGCATCCCGAGACGTACGAGCACATCGACCCCCAGGCCGTGGGAAACCACCGGCGCGTGCTCGTGTCGGAGCTGAGCGGCAAGTCCAACATCCTCTGGAAGGCTCGCGAGTACGGGATCGATCTGGACCGCGAGACTCCCGATTCGCGCCGCATCCTCGACCGGCTCAAGGCACTGGAGGATGAGGGGTTTCAGTTCGAGGGAGCGGAGGCCTCGTTCGAGCTGCTCATGGAGCGTGCCCTCGGGCACCATCAGCCGTACTTTGACCTCGAAGCCTACCGGGTCATCGTTGAGGAGCAGAACGCCACCCAGGATCCGGTGGCCGAGGCCACGGTGCGGGTACGGGTGAAGGGCACCCTCGAGCACACAGCCGCCTCGGGCAACGGCCCGGTCAACGCCCTGGATCACGCCCTGCGCAAGGCGCTGGAGGAGTTCTACCCGAATCTGAGGGGCATGCGCCTGCTGGACTACAAGGTGCGAATCCTGGACGAGTCGAAGGGAACGGGCGCCAAGACACGCGTGCTCATCACCTCGGGTGACGGTGAGGAGACGTGGGGGACGGTGGGGGTTGCCGATAACATCATCGAGGCGTCCTGGCAGGCCCTGGTCGATTCCATCGAGTACAAGCTCCGCCGCGACGAGCGAACCGTATAGTTGGGGGGCCCGTTCGAGGCCGGCGGGGCAACGTGAGATCGAGGGGCGCCCCGGGTTTCCCGGGGGGCCCCGAGCGCGGGGGGGCTTGGGGCCCGTTCGAGGCCGGCGGGGCAACGTGAGATCGAGG